>Ga0207674_10000032_pt1 | contig 142389 bp, 152 predicted proteins | sample KBSCornC72_FD_184303 | JGI IMG/M metagenome (GOLD analysis project Ga0207674, IMG submission 184303) | Corn rhizosphere microbial communities from Kellogg Biological Station, Michigan, USA - KBS Corn C7-2 (SPAdes) (version 2) | ecosystem: Host-associated > Plants > Roots > Rhizosphere > Soil ...
TACTGAACTTCCCCACACTGGTATTAGTGATGGTGTGATGAGTGTGATTGGAGCGGGATCACTCGTTGGGATGGTGGGGGCTTATGTTGCGAGCCGCCGACTTACTAAATAAGCAAAACTAAAGCTGACCGCTCACGTTTAGGAGGGGCCAGCCCCTCCGACTGCGCTGTAAAGTAAATTACAGCGTAATCCCCCCTAAAGGCACGCTTGCCGTACCTGAAGCCGGAGGATACAGAAAAAGCCACTCTGCGATATGGGTGGCTTTTTGCGTTTATTCTACCTGTTGTGGAGGCGGCGGTGTCGAAAGCTTCTTGATAGGCAGACGGAACCCGAATGTACTTCCCTTGCCTTCTTGTGATTCAAATACCAGCCTTCCGCCATGCCCGTCGATTACTTTACGGGCCAAATAGAGACCAATACCCGTTCCATCCGGACGCTGCCGACGGGCATTTTCGGCTCTAAAGAATTTCGTGAAGAGCTTCTTTTGTACGTCTTCAGGTACCCCCATACCTTTATCTATTACCCGAAGTACGGCATCACCCTCTTCAATCGAGAGCATTACCTTGATCTCCTGACTATTGGGCGAGTAGTAAATAGCATTATCCATAAAGTTCATGATTACTTGACGAATCTTATTTTCATCAATATATAGCTCCGGAAACCGCGACGGGCTGCTATATGTAACTGTCATGCCGTGAGTTGCAGCAATCTGACGGATGCTTTCTACCTCCTGCTTGGCAACTTTTACAAGATCGACAGGATGGGTATCGATGATGAATTTGCCGGTTTGCAAACGACTAACATTAAGAAAATCACCGATTAGATGGACCATGCGCTCGCTACTTGTGAATGCCTCCTCGAGCAGTTGACGCTGCTCATCTGTGATTTTTCCAACATCCCCCTCGAGCACCATAGATATGTACCCTTTTACGCTCGTGAGCGGCGTACGAAGCTGGTGAGAAGCCATACTGACAAACTCATCTTTAGCCGCATCTAAGCGCTGGAGTTGATTGTTGGACTGACGCAATTTCTTTGTGGCATCTTTAATGCGTTGTTGAAGCGTGGCATTGATTTCACGCACCTCTTGCACTGACAGGGCGTTTTGAATAGCGATAATGAGTTCGTCGCGAATGGTTTCAAGTGTACGAATGTCGCGCTTAGTATAGTTGCGGCTCTGTTGCACACCTAAAAACAAGCAACCTACTATAGTGGCCTCATCCATCAACGGAAGCACGAGCGCAATTTTCTTCTGTTCCAGCAGATCTCGTATGTTATTTTCCCGCTGCAGTAATTCGGTCACAATAGCTGTTAACTCATTTTCTCTCGCGTACGAACTTATCTCGTGCAACTCGGCCAAAATTACATGCCCATGCTTTTCTGTGCCCGCTGTTACAAAATGCTCATCTCCATAGGAAATCGACACAAACCCTTGCTCGGCTTTGATTGTAGAGCTGATTTCACGTATTGCACGCTGCAGTAAGTCGCGAAGATCCGTAGTCGTACTAAGCTGTTTACTCAGCCGCGCAAAAAACTCCTCTGTGTTGTAGTTGTCCCGGTAGAATATCCTATTTGTAATACGGTTGAAGAATTGCCGAATCGGCTGGAATATAAACGCAAGCAGCAATGCGAGCGCAATATTCAATGGGCCTTGGCCGATATATGTAGATTGGTTTGTGAAGAAAGTTACCGAAATAGTATAGGCGATAAGATAGTAGACGCCTGCAAGCGTCATGAGCGTCAAGCCATATGTAGCACCTCGTACAACCGCTAGGCGTATATCAAATAACCCATGTCGGATTATGGCATAAAATATAAACCCCGCCATAATAGTTGTAAATAATGGCCCAATCCATATGAGAGTATAATTACCAAATAGTGGCAAAATAAGGTTAAACAGGACCCCGATCGTACCGGTAAATAGCAAGCCGACAAGAATCATTTTTATCTGCTGATGGAGAATAGTAGTTTTATCGATGCGTATAAACTTCGCAATAAAGAAGTATGAGCAGGCAATAATATATGACAAGAAGTAGATAGTGTAGATACAGTAAGGAATGGCGCCCAGTACAACCGTGTTGGGCCCCGTTATACCAATAACGACGTTAGAGACGATTAACCCGGGCGTGAAAGATATATACACAGCCACTATAAGCGGAAGTATTGGCAATATATACGCAAGCAACTGCCATGAGTACCTTAATCTTTTGTCAAAATAAAATGATAGCCCGAGACCGTACAGGGCATACGCAATCATCGCTGCACTAATGTAATATGTGCGTGCCCATACATCGGCTAAGGCTGCAGTATTTGAGCTTAGAAATAGCCCAATTCCTATTGTCCATAGAAATACAGAGAGGGTAAAGAGAAAATAAAAGTAGTTCTTTATCGTCCTTCCGCCACTCGACAAAACAATGGAGCCCAAGAGTAAATTGAGCACAGCAACTAGATATAACGCGATCTGGACAAGCATATCCAATATCATTTTACAGTGTTAGTCAATAAAATGATACTTATTTGCGCACTGCACTATGCAACAAGACGAAGCGTATCTTCGATTGCGCGCTGGCCCATCGCGGTACTTGGTCCTACCGCCGCGAGTGGCTTCGTAATTTCGTATACCGCATATACACCATCCTCAGGTATATAGACTTTCACACTTTCTTTAGCAATACCAGCTTGCTCAATAATTTCCGAACACTCTTCAATCGATCGTGGGAAAATCTTAGGCCATCCAACCCCTCGCTGATTAAAGGTGAGTTGTCTCCTACTGTCAAGCATGTTGGCAAAAATAAACTTACCACCAGGCGCTAACGCTTCATATGCGTTCTGAGTGAAGGCAGAAGCCAACTGACGACCACTCCGTGTTTCCTTCGGCAAATATTCGAAGAAACCAAGCGCATCAATGACGTGCGGCTTTTTCTCTTTATAGAGCTCCTCGACAAGCGTATTCCTCATTGCAAAATTAGTTATAAGGTTGGCATTGCGAGTCCGAAAATCTTGGTTTTCAATAAGCCCATTCTCAATCGCATATGTTCTAGCAAGATTCAGTGCGTCATCATCCAAGTCGACAAGAGTGACAGGCATTTTTATATCTGGACGAACATTGTGTACTTCCTTTGCAATATTCACGACAGGGACTGCCGCACCACAGGCCAAACTGAGCTCTCTGATTTCGCCTTCCTTAAAGTCTCGGGCATACTCACCTACTATCGCCCTTGCTACATTCGCACGTGTCCGTATACCAATAGCATCAAGACTGTGTCGGAAAATATCCCTTGCCCTGTTATCAATCACCGCGCCATTCGGGAGCGACGACGCTTCCGTTACATATAAATTATGTAGCGCGAGCGCTGTGGGCATCTGTTTGCCCCATTCCCGCATCGTTCCTGCGTAAAACGCTTGGGCGGCTATATTTTCGGGGTCGATTTTAACTACTGCCTCCCCGCTCTCGTCTTTTGTAAACTCAGGCGCTCGCCATTCAGGATGATTGCGAAGGATCTCATCATAACGATTCATCTCATCTATGATTTCCTGACGCTTCCCGGATTCGGCTTCCCATCCATCACTCACGCGAACATCATACGTCTCAAGACCTCCGGTTTCAGCAAGATCACGCATTGCAATCACATCAATATTCTTCTTCGTTTCGCGTGACCTAAAATCTTGTTCTGCTGTAATCATGAGGAATCCATATTCTCTTTAAGCTTTTACTCATTATACGATAAATAAACTTAAAGACAAATGCACTACCATATATACATTGGACGCGCAAACGCGTTGCTACCTTTTCTTACAGTAGAAAATGCTTTATGATAGTTATTATCATGACCAAGATTGCAATTATCGAAGACGACTCAGTCATCAACCAAATGTACCGCATGAAGTTCGAGGCGGCAGGATTTGAGGTCGCGACAGCGAGTGATGGCGAAGCGGGTGTTGCGATGGTTGCAAAGTTTAAGCCTGAGATTATTTTGCTTGATTTGCAAATGCCCCATATGGGGGGAGCCGAGGCGCTTGCATTAATTCGTAAGTCTGCAAGTAGTGCAAAGACTCCTGTTATTATTCTCACCAATCTTGGTGAAGAAGAAGCACCTAAAGAGCTGAAAAAACTTGATATCCAAAGCTATATCGTTAAGGCCGAGCTTACACCAAGCCAAGTTGTGAGCCGCGTAAAAGACGCGCTCGGGATTGCCTAGCTAAGCTGACCGGCTTCGCGCAAGCATGCTTCAATTAAATGGTCGAATAATACCGTGTAAGTCAGGGGGCCAACGCCGCCTTTTATAGGGGTGACAGTCACATCTTTGCGCTCACGAACCGTTTCATCGACATCGCCAACAATAAATCCGCCCTCACTCGCTGTGCCCGCATCCACAACAACGGCTTTTTGCTTTATATCCTTCGTGGCAATTAAATGCGGGACACCTGTCGCTGTTATGACTATGTCGCTCGATTGTAGCGTTTTATGAACGTTTACAGACGACTCATCGAGGCTTGTAATGGCAAGGCCGCGCTTTTTCCACATTGCTGCGAGCGGTGCGCCAACAAGCTTACCGGCACCTACAATTGTGATCTGTTTATTTTCAAGGTTTATATTATAGCCAGCTAAGAGCCAATCAATCGCTTGGGCGGTTGCACTTGGGAAGCCTGCATTCACCCCAAGGCCATCAACATCCTTTTTAGGGTCAATCCTATTGCATATTATGTCAGTTTGACTGACATCTTTTAGTGGTAATTGCACGATTATTCCTTGGATATTTGAGTCAACATTTGCTTGTTCGATATATGTTGGCATCTCAGATTCCTCAATCGCTACAACTTCAACATCAATAAAGATGTCACGTGCATAGCGTTGTTTCATGCGAATGTATGTGTCGATTACTGCACTTGCAGATGGACTTTTAATGATAAGAAGCTTTGGCGTAATGCCAAACTGTTGGCGTAAGTTTCGCACCTGACGAAGCTGACGCTCTTTAATAAACCCCTGAAGTTCGAGACCATTGAGCTCCCGTGCCATTAAATGCGGTCCTTTCGGTCATCAATAAATGAACCCCACTGACGGATCAGGCGAAGCACTGTTTTAAGCGGTAGTTCAATCATCATATCAAGGGCAAGGGCAACAACATTCACCTGAGCGTATTTTTCACTCATCCAGCGACCGACAACAACAAATGGCAAATAGATAAAGTCACGAATAAATGTGAAGCCATTGCTAGCTGAACGGACGACCTCAAGCTCACGAATAAGCCGGCTAAGACGGAAACCAAGAAAGCTTGCGGCCGAAATAAACACAAAGAAGATAGCGATGTGCACAAGCTCAAGTCCAAGCAATAGTAGCAACCAAACGACGCCGCCAAATACGATCAGGCTGAAGAGCACATACAGTGTCGAGAACACTGAGCCATACCGATCATTCGTTGCCCCGCGGCGCTTTAGAAGAATTGTGCCCTCGTCACCATATAACATCGTATCAACTCGATCGACAAGCGCTCGTGTGTTCGCATACCCCGGCAAGTTCAACGTGAGACGCAGTGCCACCATATAAAGTGGCGGGAAACAAAGGTTGATAAGGAGTGGCTGCCAAAGAATATGGCCACTCGCCCAAAGATCGTACGGCACCTCAACGGCAATGCCAATCAAGAATTTCGTTATAATTAAGAAAATTACACTACGAACGATGGCACGGTTAACTCGTGTCATAATGTTTGCATATTCGCGCTCTACTTCTTTTTCAAATGCATCGAGGAACGCTTCACGACGCTGTAGGAGCTGTAGAAAGTCAGGCTTATCTTCAATCATTCGCCGCACAATACGAAGGGGTGCGCCCTGACGGTCGACCATGTGATAAAACTTATCGGTTACCGGGGAACGGAGCAGTGTATCGATACGCTGATTGTAGGCGATGTATCGTTCTTCATCTGCCACCGACACTTCATAGCGGTTTAATAGCGACGCACGAATAACGGCAGTGTTTGATTTTAAGAGTGCTTTATGAACCGCAGCATATAGTGCTGCCCCGTATTCGTCGGCATCAAGTGAGGTATCTGTGTACTCAGCGTGAGCGACTTTTTCAAAATATTGATATGCAACTGATACGAATGCCGCGTCTTTTTCAGATGAATTAATAAGACGGACAACACCGACCGAAAGAGTGTCAAGGATCCAGCCAATTGACGAATCCGAGCTGATGCCACGGCGTTTTTGAAGATGCTCGTAGGCTACGTAGTGACTTGCAGCAAGCTCAGAAATAGCCTCTAACTGATCTTTAGTGAGTGTATTGTTTGGCACATAGCCTGCATAGGTAAGCTCGATTGCAACTTCGTGGCCACTCGCACGAATCAAGCTCTCATCACGTGTAACAAATAATTGTTTATAGAATCGTCGGATAGCGTTTTGTACTAGTAAATGTTCTTCGGTGTTTTCAGCTGCATTACGAAGCTGCTCATAGGCGGCGGTAAGCGTTTCGCCAGCACCGACAACATTCACCTTCTCGGCCTGCGCCTGGGTGCGTGTCTCGGTGTCTTCATTGTGAACGGCGTTAGAAAGTCCCACCATAAGGTGGCTGCCGATGATATTGAGCTCTGACATACCGTATCATTATACCCTTTAAGGGATGTAATTACACTATCTAGAAACTATTTAGATGCTTTCCGGGTACTGCATATTTTTCTGGGTTTTTGTCAAAAAGGCGGATGCAGGTGTTGCAGCAGAAATAATACGTTTTACTATTATATTCGCGAACTCGACCGGCGGCCTTGGCTTCCTGCGTGTCTACAATGTCACCGGTAACCGGACACGTGGCTTGACGTTCGAGCGGGATGGCCGCTACGTCTATGCCATGGTGATGATGTTCGTGCATGTATATAATCCCCTTAATTCAATTTAAGTCGCCGCAATACCTGCGCATTAATGGCTACGATAATGGTTGAAAGCGACATCAGTACCGCACCAAATGCAGGTGACAAAACAAAACCAAACGCGAAAGTTACGCCGGCGGCTAGCGGAATGGCAAGGGCATTGTAGCCAGTCGCCCACCACAGGTTTTGCACCATCTTGCGATAGGTGGCTTTGGATAGCTTAACAATCTTTGCAACGCCGCGAGGGTCACTACTCGCAAGTACAATGCCCGCCGACTCAATAGCAACGTCAGTACCCGCACCGATAGCAATGCCGATGTCTGCCTGCGTCAGTGCTGGCGCGTCATTTACGCCGTCTCCAACCATGGCAACTTTGCTACCATCGGCCTGCAATTGTTTAACTGTTTCGGCTTTATGCTCTGGCAAAACTTCGGCAAAGTACTCTTCAATGCCAAGCTCTTTGGCAACCCAAGCGGCCACACCTTTGGCGTCGCCGGTGAGCATAGCAACGCGTTTGCCCATTGCTTGCAATGTAGCAACAGCCTCTTTTGACTCTTCACGGATAACATCGGCTAACATCATTATGCCAAGCACCTGCTTATCTGCAATGACATAGACGACCGTCTTGCCTTCATCAGAGGCGTTCGCTGCCACTTGGCGTAAGCTATCAGCCATGTGTGCGGATAGTTCTTCGATCATGCGCGGGCCGCCAACATATACGATTTTTTCATTTATTTTAGCTTTCGCGCCCCTGCCAGAAAGTGCAGCAAAATCGGTGGCCTTTGGTATGCTCAATTCCTGCCTCCTTGCGAACTGTACGATAGCACGGGCGATGGGATGCTCTGATTCATCTTCGATGGCTGCCGCTAACTGCACTAGCTCCTTTTTGTCACCAACAGCAACAATATCAACCACTCCTTGTTCTCCCTTGGTGAGCGTACCAGTCTTATCGAACAAGACAACATCTATGTTGCGGGCAGCCTCAAGCGCCGTTCGCTGACGAACAAGTAAGCCGTTCCTGGCCGCAAGCGTCGTGGAGATGGCCGTCACCAGTGGCACCGCTAAGCCGAGAGCGTGCGGGCAGGCAATCACAAGGACAGTCACTATACGCTCGAGTATGAACCCTGCAGGCTGTCCGGCAATTGCCCAGGTAATCCAGGTGATCATTGCCGCTCCAAGTGCCACAAACGTAAGATAAAAGGCGGCTTTATCAGCTACAATTTGCGTTTTTGACTTACTACGCTGAGCTTCGGCAACTAATTTCATAATACCTGCCAAGGCCGTGTCGCCACCAACCCGTGTCACACGGACAGTGAGGGAACCACTACCGTTGATCGTGCCCCCAATTACCCCCGCTGCCACTGTTTTTTTAACCGGTTTTGACTCCCCAGTCAGCATAGATTCATTAACATCCGATTCGCCCTTCGTGACTTCACCGTCAATCGGGATTTGGCCACCGGGGCGAACGAGTATAGCATCGCCGAGTTTTAGCTTGGCAACAGGTATTGTCGAGGTGCCATCCGGTGTGACTAATTCCGCCTCATCTGGCAAAAGTTTGGCCAGCTCCTCGAGCGCCCCTTCCGCGTTCATAACCGACGCCATTTCCAGCCAGTGGCCCAGCAGCATAATAGTCACTAGCGTAGCCAGTTCCCACCAAAAATCCATGCCACTCACTAATTTGAGTGTGACTGCCAGGCTATACCCAAAGGCGACGATAATTGCCATCGAGATTAAGGTCATCATACCAGGCAAACGGTCGGCGAGCTCAGCCTTAGCACCCTTTAGAAAGACAAGGCCGCCATAGAAGAAGATTATCGCGCCGAACATCGCGGGAACGTATTCACTGCCCGTGAAAACCAAGTTAATACCAAACCAACTTTGTACTGTGTGCGAGAATATAAGCGCAGGGATAGTAAGCAGCAGGCTTAACCAAAACTTCTTCTTAAACATTTCCGGACTATGCCCGTCGTGCTTGTCATGACCCTGATGAGCTTGAGTATGATGTTGATGTAAGGTATGACTATCCATATCAGTGACCATTGGTTCTTGTTTCATATAAATCCTCCTGCTCAGTGTCTTAACGTTGCACGCTATGCTTTTCCTCGTATGTTGTTGAGTTCATAGAGGCTCAGTAATTCTTCAATGGCCTTTTCTTGCTCTTTTGAATCTTGGGTTTCCATCATCTCCGCAACGTGTGTCCGTAAGTGATTCTCTAGGATGAGCTTATTTAGTGAGGCTAATGATTTCTGAATCGCGAGGCTCTGCGTAAGAATATCCATGCAGTACGCCTCGCTATCGATCATTTTTTGCAGGCCCTTGAACTGTCCTTCAATTATTTTAGAACGATGAGTAGCCCGTTTCTTAATATCTGCTATCATGGTTTTATTGTATACCCCCTGGGAGTATATGGTCAAGTTGCTCACGTAGATATACATGACTCAAGCTCAATGGTAGTACGCAAAAAGGACTTCCCATATACTCTTTCGAATCCCCGCCAAAAACACGGTATTTTATGAGCTTAAAAGCTTCTCCTCAAGTTCAAGATACTTGGTGAATGATGGGTGGCTCATCTGATCTGTCGCTATATCCAGGCAGCCGATAGAGTAATGTCGGAAAAGCATAATAGGCTTAATAAAACTTTCCTCCCGCTTTGTTAAGGGGCGGCCTTTGTTATAAGCATCGACGTAGGTTGTCATTGCATCTAGACCTAAATCGAAGGCAATGTCCCATAAAGTATACGCTAAACACATGACATAAGGAGCCTCCATAAAGTCGTCGAAGTCAAGTACAGCCGTCACGGTGTTGCTTACACTTAAGATATTACCGTTGTCAAAGTCTAAATGGCAAAGCCCTCGCGGGAGTGAATTATCTAAATCAACGACATAGTTTTCGGCTCTTTTAACAAAAGCCTTTTGCTGCGAGTCTAGTGCCTCGCGGTTTTGTATCATATTTATAAATTGAGTTTCTTGTAACTTAACAAGCTCTGGTTTTGATGCTTTGCCTGGCTCGTACAACGTCGCCAAATTATGCATCTTGGCCTGGAGGGTCGCAAGGTTGGCCTGTAATTCGTTTGTGTATTGGTCGGGATGAGTGCCCTGTATATATGGCATCAGGATGGCTTGCCATACGTATCCATTTTGCTCAAAGTAAGATATGAAATTGCTTTTGAGATTGGCAATAGGCGTTGCAACAGGTATTCCGTTTTTTCCAAGATATACAACAAAATTCAACTCGTCCTGAATATCCTCGTCGCTCTTTTTGTACTGACGATAAATCCTCAGTACATATTTACCAGATATTGCTTTAACAATGATTGTGCAGTTTTCAATGCCAGAATCAGCTAATTTGTAGCTAGCGAGAGGGAGACCGTACTCAGATAAAAGTGAAGCAACATTTTCCCTGGTAGGAACAAATTGTGTTTGGTGCTGTAGCTTCATAATGTTACTATAGCAAAACTTTTCAGAATAGAGGAGCGAGCGAATATGTCTGAAAAGCTACTGGCTGAGATCTTTTCGTCATATAAATTGAGTGCTGCTGACGCCTCCTAACGGACACTTTTTGCCAAAGGTTTTAAAGAAAGGCATACAGCGATGTTCTTAAAAACATCGACGAGTTTCTGAACCCTGATTGAGCATTGTGTATGTTGTTAGCAGGTAAATTGATCTAGGGTTCATCCAGTCTTTCTTGTGGGGAATAAGTAGTGACTGGTGGGATAAGCTCTGACCTCCAGATCAGTACGATTTCCTTTCCTTAGAAAGTCTTTGTATGCAAATCTAGCTTGAAGTGTTTGAACTCTTATTTTTACTTGATTTATTCAGTGCAGATGGTAGGTCATTTATAATTATATAGACAAGCCTAAAAACAAAAAAGACTTCTTTGGAAGTCTTTTTTGTAATGATTTCATGGAGGGCCAGGAGAGACTTGAACTCTCGACACCCTGCTTAAGAGGCAGGTGCTCTAACCAGCTGAGCTACTGGCCCGTAACTTGAAGCATTATAGCTGATTTGGGTGAAAATGTAAAGAGTTAGACTGTCAAAGCAGGGTACTGCCTCGCAAGCGTATGCTACTAGCACCAGGGACCAACTTCCCACGGCTACACGTAAGTTGCTAAAAGTAGTACGGCGAAAAAAGCTGCATAGTAACCGACCTGTAATAGTAACGCCCGCTTGTAGCCCGTTTGGTTACTTAATGCGATTACTAGTAATACGATCATGAGACTCAAAGCGACCCATGCAGAGAATCTTACAAACATTGAAATGCTTGAGGTTGTAGCTAGTATGAACATGAGCGGCAGCATCGCAATCCCTGATATTCCTGTGAGCGTTCGGTGTACGGTCGTCCTCCAGCCACCTGTTTCTGGGAACCAGGTACAGGCCAGTTGGAATAGAGCCGCAACGCAGGTGAACCATAAAAAAGTGCTAGGAAGTTGCTTTTGCGGGACGAGCCAACTACCGATGAACCACACAAAGAGCGGTAGTGTGACTAGAAACAACGATGCATAGTAGATTTTAGACCAGCGAGTCGCGATTACATGTTGGCTAAACGTCATATGCAAACCCCCTGGCCACTTAACGACCGTATAGCTAAGGCCAGCAATAAGCATAATAACTACTACTATCAATAGATGCTGCATAGATCAAGTATAGCTTATCTATCAAAATACAAACTTATAGAATAAGAGTTGGGCAAGACAAAAAGGCATGTTTTCTGCAATGCCTTTATATCTATAGAATTCATATGGTACACCCGGCAGGATTCGAACCTGCGACCACTTGGTTCGAAGCCAAGCATTCTAATCCGCTGAACTACGGGTGCGCAATGTAAAATAGTATACCACATATAACAGATCTGTAGCTACGGCTAGTGTATACTTACTTTATATGGACATTCACACTGATATTCCGCTCAAAAATTACGTTACTATGCACATTGGTGGCAATGCACGATTTATGACTGATATCCACTCTCCTGACGACATTCCTCCCCTTGTTAAACGGGCTGCATCGCGGAATCTCCCTATTTATATCCTTGGTGGCGGTAGCAATACTATTGTTCGAGATGAAGGCTACGACGGCCTTGTACTTCGTAATCGTATCCCTGGATTTGAAGTGATTGCCGAAACAGCATCTGATGCCACAATTAAGATTGGCGCTGGTGAAAACTGGGATGATGTTGTGCGCCGCAGCGTTGATATGAACCTCAGTGGCATCGAATGCCTCTCTGCCATTCCGGGCACCGCGGGCGCTGCACCAGTACAGAATATTGGTGCCTACGGCCAAGAAGTTGCCGAAACACTCGTTGAGCTTGAAGCCTATGACCGTAAAACCGACCAGATGATTATCCTTACGAATGCCGACTGCGGCTTTGCCTATCGATATAGTATTTTCAGGGGTGATGAAATGGGACGGTATATCATCACAAATATCACACTGAGGCTTTATAAAACCGCACCGCAGCCGCCATTTTATAAAGCTGTGCAAGATTATCTTGATGCCCATACTATTACGCTCTATACGCCGCAAGTCTTACGCGACGCCGTAGCTGCCATTCGTGCCGATAAACTTCCTGATCCTAAAGAACGTCCAAATAATGGCTCATTTTTTAAGAACGCTATTGTAGAAGATTGGCAGCTCACGACGTTACGAGAGGAATATCCTGATATCCCTGTATATGACATGCCGGATGGTCGTTTTAAAATTCCCACCGGCTGGCTCATCGAACAGGCAGGGTTTAAAGGGCAACTACTTCATGGCATGCGCGTCAACGACAAAAACGCCCTTGTACTCATTAATGAGTCGGCGACAGGCTACGCTGATCTTGCTGCCGCCCGCGATGAAATTATTGGTGCAGTTCGTGATAAATTCCGCGTACAGATCGAGCAAGAACCGCTTGAAATGACAGTTTAATTCCCTTGTCTTTCGCCCTCAAACCACTTATGCTATATATATGCGGCGCTGGACTGGGTTTACGATCGTTGAGTTAGTTGTTGTCATGGTAATTATGGCAATTCTATTAACTATGGCCGGCTTTACGCTTAACCGATCACAGGGCAATTCTCGTGACGCCGAACGCAACGCGGATATAGCCGTTATCGCCCGCGGACTCGAAACACGGTACAGAGAGGGCAACCCGAGAAGTGGGCTGCCTGCGTATGTTGCCCCTGGCTCGTACCCTGATGTTGATGAAATGGCCTACATTATTGGCAATTCCGTTAGTACTTTCACTCCCACACAGGTCGTTGGGGGGTTTTCAAATGAAGCACTGCCCGGCACCTCGGTGCCAAATTTCACTCCGCCCCAGGTTTCTGGTGGCGCTTACGCCGGGTTTATCATTGCAACCTGCACAACTGCAGGGTCATGCGCAAGTGTTAATGATTCTGGAGCAAGTGGTTCTTCGACCGGCAGCTCTACTCCTGTTAGCCAATATTTCTATGAGCCCATTGATGCTAACGGAAAGATTTGCAAAACCACCACGTGCGTCCGCTTTAACTTGTACTGGAAGACTGAAGTCGATAATCAGCCCCACATTCTACGGAGCAACCGTCAATGAGCCAGAGGCACCAAGGATTTACTGCAGTTGAGCTCCTTATTGCGATTGTTGTGGGGTCGATGCTGTTCATATCTGCCTATCAGCTGTATCTTAACGTGATCCGCCAATCACAAGATGCCACTGCGCGGTCACTCGCAAGTAATGCCGCCTACGATTTATTACGCCAGTACCAAGAGGATCCCTGGTGGGCATATACCCCATGTTGGCCAGATCAGGACAATCCGGCCGTTCCATCATACGCAAACCTCCAAGGTGCAACTGCGCATGTAGACATTACATGCCCATACAACCCTGGCTCCCCAAATCTCACAAAACTCACTGTAACCATAACTTATACTAGTAATGGACAGACTCAGAAGGTATATCGTGTTCTTACGACGGCTCCAGCGTAAACTTCGTATCCGGCAACCGGGCTTCACTCTTGTGGAGATGCTTGTCGTTGCTCCGCTTGTGCTCATTGTGATTGCTGGGCTTATTAGCGCAATGGTAGCGATGATTGGTGACTCGCTCATTGCAAACAGCAGGGTTAACACAGCCTACAGTCTTCAAGATACGCTCAACCAAATTGAGCAAGATACGCGCGTTGCCACAAACTTCATGGGTGTGTTCAGTTATCTCAATTCGCCGCAGGGCCGCGACGGCAATACGGGTGCATTTAACTACAGCAGTAAAGAAGACCTTATCCTCACTCAGCAAGCAACAACATCGAGTCCATACAATACTACAAGAGACCTTGTCTATTATGCCGACCAGCCCGCCTCCTGTAGCACCAATGATAAGAGTGGCAACCGCGTACTCGCGGATCGTGTCCTCTATTTCCTCGATACCACCACTAAGACCCTTTGGCGACGCACGGTCGTTAACCCATGGAACTTAAACAGTACACACGATGGCAATACTGTATGTAGTACACCCTGGCAACGAGATAGCTGTCCACAAGGAAGTACCATCAGTAACACGCCAAGCTCCCCGTGCCAATCGGTTGATCAGAAAATGCTCGATAATGTCACCGATTTTACGCCAACTTTTTATGATTCCTCGAACAATGTTGTTACCGATCCCACACAAGCTGTAAACGTACAAGTTTCCATCACTGTTCAGCATAATGTCAGTGGCAGTACGCTTACGCAAACGAGCGTTATGCGGGCCACTCGTCGTAATGACGTACCAGCTCCACCGGTACCCGACGCCCCTGTTGTTTCTATATATAATTCTGGTATTAATAGCTATAACAATCCAATTCTAACCACCTTTCAATGGTCTGCGAATGGTGCTTACACATATATTGTATCTACGCAAATTAACGGGGGCTCGTGGTCGGCAGATCAAAGTGTATCGGGAACAACTATGGGTGTATCCGCGCCTCCGGGGGCGACCATTAATATAAAGGTAACAGCCGTGAATGACTCAGGCAATTCAGCCACAACCACCTATAGTACTGTACAGAATATCTTTACGGATATGAATCTAGCAAATTCTTGGGTCTCATTTGATACGACTACATGGTATAGCCCATCTTTCACCCGAACAACCGCCGGCGTAGTTGAACTACGAGGACTTGTTAAAAATGGCTCCGGCGGAGTCATTACTACATTGCCAGCAGGGTTCCGACCGAACAAGCAAATTATTTTTACTACCCTGTCAAGCGGTTCAAATGCGATAGCGCGTGTGGATGTATTCCCTGATGGCACAGTTCTGTGGCAGGGTGGTGGTGACAATAGTTGGGTAAGCCTTGATGGTATCAATTTTATGTCGTCAGACTTTGATTCATCAACAAACTGGGTTGGGCCTACCCTCCTCTGTCCGAGCGGATGCACTACCCCTTGGACAGACTTTAGCGGAGGCTCGACAAGTTACGGAAGATTACAGATTGGTAAAGATAGTATAGGCCGGGCGCAACTTTATGGAATCCTCTCTGCTCCATCCCCATACCCCCCAGGAGACTACTCAAGTATGGCCACACTTACCTCAGCGTATTCCGTTTCGACCAACGACATATACCCAGATTTTGCTTCATCTAATGTGTATGCGGCATATGGTGTCATGAGTAATACCCTGCAGTTTCGCACTAATCTCGGCGTTAACTGGAAGACATTTGCCGCCATGTATTATCCAAGTAGTTCGTCGGCAACATGGACATCTATACCGCTATCAAATGGATGGGTGCCATACAATACCGCCGGCAGCGGCTATTCGCAACCGCAATTTACTAAATCTGCAGACCACCTTGTTACTCTCCGTGGGCTCATTAAAGGCGGAACTGTCTCAGGTGGGACAACGGTTGGCACTCTCCCTTCGGGAGCGCGCCCCGCCACTAATCTTATCTTCATCGTATCTGGATATAACGGCACCACAGAAATACCCGTACGCTTCGACCTTCTAACAACGGGGCAGATAGTAATAAGGTCTACTATAGCGAACAACTATCTTTCACTTGCTAATATCAGCTTCTACCAAGATGGTAACTAATTTGCAGCCAACTGTATTTGCCTATTGCGCGAGCATAAGCACTTTGATACCATATATGTATATAAGATATTAATTAGGGGGCGTCTTAAATGACCAAACAGATTAAAACAAGCGGATTCACAATCGTTGAGCTTCTCATCGTTATTGTAATCATCGCTATTCTCGCTGCGATCACGATTGTTGCATACAACGGTATTACGCAGCGAGCAAACACTTCGAGTGCGAAGTCCGCAGCTGAGAATGCGATCAAGAAGATTGAAGCATACAATGCGGATTCAAGTGTTCAGACATATCCTAAGACATTTGCAGCCCTAACAGGTGCAGCATCTACCGCCAGCTACCAGCTTACCGGTGTAACTTTCACGACCACCAGGGCTACAGGTAGCACTGCGCCAAGTACGCCAAGCACTCTTAACTTCTTTATCTGCACGACAGGTTCAGCTATCGAATACTTTGACTACACCGCTAAGGCATGGACCGCTATGTATACAGGTGGCGCGACTGGTATCGGTGGCACTGGTACAGCCGACTGCGCATATCAAGCATCATAAGACTCGGCTATGCTTAAAAATGAGCGTTATACGACGCTCATTTTTAATACAAAAAACTCGCCGCTTTTAAGTCGCGACGAGTTTATAGGGTAAGCGGACGCTACTTATCAGTAGGTAGCGGGAATATACTCATGAATTGGTGGACTTCGGTGCGCAAGTCGGCAAGTTTTGCTTCGTTCTCCCGGCTATCTATGGCTTGCTTCATCCATTCAGCAATTTGCACCATATGCTCCTCTTTGAGCCCACGAGTGGTTGCCGCTGGTGTACCGAGACGAATCCCACTTGGGCGATACATCGGCAAGGGGTCGTCTGCTACTGAATTTGCATTGAGTGTGAGACCAATTTTATCTAGCGCAACCTCGGCAGTTTTACCATCAATACCAAAACTCTTGTTTACATCTGCCAGAATCAAGTGGTTGCTGGTTCCTCCCGTTACCAGCTGAAAGCCGCGTTTTTCGAGCTCTACGGCTAGCTTTGCGGCGTTCTTTACAATTTGTGCGGCGTATTCACGAAACTCTGGCTTTAGTGCCTCGCCAAAGGCAACCGCCTTAGCAGCAATAGTATGCATGTGCGGGCCCCCTTGCATACCGGGAAAAACAGCACGATCAATAAGGGTCGGGATGTTCTCGATCTTCCTTTCAGGTGCCTTTAGCGGGTTTCCTACCCTCCCTTTAGAGAGGATCATACCACCACGTGGGCCACGAAGTGTTTTATGAGTTGTCGTGGTGATGACATGGAAGCCATAATCGAGGGGGTTTTTAGCTACACCACCAGCAATCAAGCCAGCAATATGCGCCATATCGGCCATTAGCAAACAATCCTCGCCTACTTCGTGGGCGATATCCGCGAACTTCTGATAATCCAGCTCACGTGGATATGCGCTGAATCCTGCTAAAATGATTCGCGGACGATGCTCGAGCGCAACTTTACGCAATTCATCATAATCTATTTCACCTGTGGCAGGATCTTTCATCTTGTAGCGCACGAAATTATACAGATGTGCGCTGCGAGTGACGGGAGAACCATGCGTTAAGTGGCCACCATGGCTCAAATCCATCGCAAGGATTGTATCACCTGGCTCGCACCATGCACTGTACACTGCTTCGTTGGCTGGTGCGCCACTGTGCGGCTGCACATTTGCATGATCCGCACCAAAGAGCTGCTTGGCGCGGTCGATTGCTAGCTGCTCCACCTGATCAGTAAATTCTTGACCGCCATAATAGCGCTTACCCGGGTAGCCTTCGCTATATTTATTAGTAAACACACTGCCAAGTGCCACCAGAACATCGCTACTTACGTAATTTTCACTTGGTATTAGTTCAAGGCCTTCGCGCTGGCGGTTTGCTTCACCCGCAATAAGTTGTGCGACTATATCATCATTCATATAAAATTTCCCTCTTTTGGATTCTATTTGGTACTGTGGTGATATGTCGTAGTGTTAAATCATACCTATAGTATACCATAGGTAGCGTATTGCAAATATATCACAGTAGATATATTATAGAACTATGAGTACAGCAAAGTATTTACGTAATATCGGTACACTCGTGCAGGAAACACGCCAGGCCCGTGGGATGACCCAAGCAGAATTAGCAACCGCTCTTGGTACCAGCCAATCAGCGATTAATCGCATCGAGAAGGGGGGGCAAAATATCAGTCTTGAGATGATCGCCCGAATCGGGGAGGTGCTTTCAAGTGAAATCGTTCGGCTTAATAGGTCCGGTAAAACAAACTTTGTTATTAGTGGTGGCAACGAGCTTCATGGCGAGATTGAGGTAAAAACTAGCAAAAATGCTGCCGTTGGACTCCTCTGCGCCTCACTCCTCAATAAAGGAAAAACCACCTTTCACCGAGTTGCACGCATCGAGGAAGTGAATCGTATTATCGAGGTACTCGAGAGTATCGGTGTAAAATGTCGTTGGCTTGACGGCAACGACCTCGAGATTACCCCACCAAAAGTACTCAAGCTTGATGACATTGACAATGCTGCCGCTAAGCGAACCCGCTCAATCATTATGTTCCTTGGCCCGCTACTCCATCAATATAAAGATTTTAAACTCCCATTTGCTGGTGGCTGCAACCTCGGTACGCGAACTGTAGAGCCACACATGGTCGGCCTTGCGCCGTTTGGCCTTCGCGTTGAAGCCCGCGCAGGTACCGACTACTACCACGCAACAGTGGAGGCCCGCAGCCCCGAGCGAGCTATCGTGCTTACTGAGCGCGGCGACACGGTGACTGAAAATATTATTATGGCTGCAGCCCTCTATGACGGCGAAGTGATTATTCGCAACGCTAGCCCTAACTATATGGTGCAGGATGTATGTTTCTTCCTCCAAAAGCTCGGGGTGAAAATCGAAGGAATTGGTACAACAACCCTTAAAATCCATGGTGTAAAATCAATTAATAAAACTGTCGACTACTATCCTAGCGAAGATCCGATCGAGGCGATGAGTTTTGTGGCAGCTGGTGTTGTGACGAATTCCGAAATTACTATTAAGCGCATACCGATCGAGTTTATGGAGCTTGAGATGGCCATACTTGCCGGTATGGGCCTTATCTACACACAAACCGAAGAATATCCTGCCCGTAATGGCAAAACACGACTTGTTGATATTTCGCTAAAGAAATCCGAGCTCCACGCACCAAAAGATAAACTCCACGCGATGCCGTTTCCTGGGGTCAATATGGACAATCTCCCGTTTCTTGGCCTGTGTGCAACAGTCGCGACAGGACGCACACTTGTTCACGACTGGAGTTACGAAAATCGCGCGATTTACTTTACGGAGCTTTCTAAGCTTAACGCGACGATTGAAATGATTGATCCTCACCGCGTATATATCACTGGCCCGACAAAATGGAAGCCAGCAGATATTACCGCGCCAGCAGCACTCCGCCCAAGCGTTGTGATTTTGCTTGCTATGCTTGCAGCGCCTGGTAAATCGATCTTACGCGATGTGTACAGTATCAACCGTGGCTACGAAGACATTGCTACCCGCCTCAATACACTTGGCGCCGAGATTGAAACCACTTGGGAATAAGATTCCTAAGGTGCTAAATAACAGATGACATATTGCGCTATATCTGGTATAATCCAGAGGAGTTTAGTGAAAGCTAGATTTTATGGCGGATATAGCTCAGCTGGTTAGAGCGCTGGATTGTGGCTCCGGAGGCCGTGGGTTCGAACCCCATTATTCGCCCCATAGAAAAAGACCCATCGCAATGATAGGTCTTTTTCTATGGGCAACATGTTATTGATATGGATTATATTTTCTTGTTACGGGCTCTATAAATGTGCGCTTTACATTTGTGGTTGGCTTTACGGGCCCCATTCCTCGTTTTGCGATGCCAGTATCACGCGCAATCCGTGATGATGACTTAATAACATCGATTCGGCTCGATGAAGGGTTTTGGATATATGAATTTGGATGTTCGGTAACCATCGAGGTTCGGTGGTGTTTTCTGTCTTTGTCGTCGCCGTTCCCCTGCTGATTGGAGAGCGTATCGTGCGCTTCTTGCCGATAGGTGTGTACTATCCCTGCGTTGCGATAGCCATGAACAAGGCGTCGATTACCCTCAATCTTTTGGCGCTGCTCGAATGATTCGCTATTTGTACTGCCAATAGTTCTTCCATCATTATCTCCAACAACCCCACTAGAATGAAATAGCTGACGCTCTGAATTATTATTAAATCTTGAACGGAAGAAACCCATTCTTTTATTATACCCTAGTGCGGGGAAGCAAAATGTATATAAATGTTTTGATTGGCATTCGCTACTGCTTTCCTATGCACAATAAAAATGCTACAATACGGTAGACTTCGCGGGTGTAGTACAACGGTTAGTATACAAGTTTTCCAAACTTGGGACGGGGGTTCGATTCCCCCCACCCGCACCATGAGATATTTGTTATAGGCGCATTATAAGCGTCTATTTTTCGTTTATTTGGATGTACTTGCTATAATTATGGCAATGCCCCGGTAGCTCAGCAGGATAGAGCAGAGGACTTCTAAGCCTAAGGTCGCTGGTTCGAACCCAGCTCGGGGTACCATATTTCTTTGGTTTGCTATTATAAGCTTATGATAAAAAATAAACCTCTTCAGGAGACAAAGATCTACAAGTTATGGTTGGTTATTGTGATGCTGTTTCTAGTCCAAGTTGCAACCATAGGTATTATTATTAAGCAACAGGTAGATACTCGGGCGGCCGCACCCTCTTTACTCAATCGATTTATTAACGAGTCCGAATCCAGACGATACACCGCGCCAGTTATTGATGTAGGTGAAAGTAGAGTATATATTCCGGAAAGTCACATCTTCTTCCCTTTAACCGACACCAGTCGCAATATCCAATATTATATCTCGACACGATCCAATGAAAGAGATTTGTATTTGAGTCTCGCGGAGGTTGTTGGTCATCAATCCAGGTCCGATGATCCTTCGTGTGATCGAATGACACGATTAAGTACGTCAGGAGAGGGCTTTGGTAATGAGAAATTCGTCGGAGAGATTACACCCACCAAAGAAGGTCTACGCTATATTTTTCAAAATATTAGTCACTGCGATATATACCCTAAAGATTCGAGTAATGAACTTGTTAGAGCCGTAAAATTGTTACAATCGTATTGAAGCCGCTACCGAATAAACTGTACAAAAAGTGGGAGGAAGAATAAAATCAGCAACCCACCTGTTGACCAATAAAACATCTCCGCAATGCTGTCAGTATCACGAATCTTCATAAAGACCACATAGGATATTATGAATTGGAGTCCTAATACCACAACATTAGAGATCGACAGTATATCCATCCATATATTGAATTTGAGAATATATAAAACTAAACAATTGGCCAGGAACGGGAAGATAACGGCGACAAATGAAGCTAAGATAGGGCCTGAATTTAAAGTATTGACCAAATAAAGCGCCACTGCAAACGAAAGGATAAGGAATGTAGGGTTGAAGGCCATTGTATTTAGATTATACCAATCCCTTAATCAACTCGTCTGTAATTTCATAGAATATACCATACCCAGTTGTTTATGTTTAAAGACTTTTCGTAGGTCTTTTTATTTTGCTATGATAAGCATATGATTCATGTTGCCTATAAACTAAAAACTTCCCCTTTACATGGAGTTGGCCTTTTCGCGGATGAAGCTATTAGGAAAGGTCAACTTATTTATACTGCAAGCCCTTTGCTTGATTTGAATATTACACAAGAACAATTCGACAGTCTTGAGCAAAAAGAAAAAGATGAAATTCTATGGTGGGGATTTTTTGATCAGCCAAGCCAAATGTGGCACGTTGATTTTGACGTCTCGAAGTTTATTAACCACTCGCCAGATGCAACCACCACGCAAGATAAGGATCATGATGAGGCGTATTTGGTGGCGACTCGCAATATAGAAATTGGCGAACAACTCACTCAAAACTATTTAGAATTTGAGACGCAAGAAGATTTAGAGCGGCGAGGTATATATGACGAAAAATAGTACTAATACTTCTAAGGAAGCATACCTCCTTGACAATGGGCCGTTCTATCATGGCACGAAAGCGGACCTGCAGGTTGGCGATTTATTAAGTGCTGGGTTTAAATCAAATTATAGGCCTGAGGTTACGATGAACCACATCTACTTCACTGCCTTGAGCAATGGCGCAGGACTTGCAGCAGAGCTGGCGATTGGTGCGGGACGCCCACGAGTTTATATTATTGAGCCAATGGGTGATTTTGAGAATGACCCGAATGTTACCGACAAAAGATTTCCCGGTAATCCTACGCGTTCCTATCGAAGTCGAGAGCCACTACGAATTGTTGGCGAGGTGGATGACTGGAAGAGGCTGACACCCGAAGAACTTCAAAACTGGCGTAATAAGCTAACAAATGTTAAGGGAGATATTATTAATTAGCGTTCAGGATGCTCTTCATTTTATACAATGCACTATACCTGTTTTAAAGAACTTTTTAGGATGTCTTTTTATTTGATACTAATAAAGATATGAAATTGTATCTTTCATCGATAGGCATTCCTGTTCCCGAAGAACTTGCAGGCCTTTTGGGAAAACCTCTCGGCGAGACGACAGTTGCCCTTATCCCAAACGCTAAAGATTATTACAGCGAACGCGCATGGGAATTTACACTCAACAGCCGTATTGAGTATCTGAAGAGTCTTGGACTGCACTGTGAAGTAGTTAACCTCAAAGACTATAACGAAGGATCAATACTTAAAAATAAGCTGTCAAAATATGATCTTATTTGGGCGTCAGGCGGCAACACGTTCATGCTTCGCTATGAAATGAAACGTAGTGGCTTTGATCAGATCATCCAAGATCTACTGGATTAAGGAGTTGTATATGGTGGCGATAGCGCAGGAGCACTTGTGGCTGGGTTATCTACAGGTGGTATAGAATCCGCTGATGAGCCCGAATTTGCCGAAGAAGTGATTAATAATGGCATGGGTATTGTTCCTTTTAGCATTCTTCCTCATGCAGATAATTCAGCATTTTTAGAAGTTATACCGGTATTTAGAAAATTACACCAAAACGAAGCAATTATTGAGCTAAAGGATTCGCAAGCAGTCGTATTTGAAAATGGTAAACATCGGACCGTTGATGGCCAGACGCCGACAAAATTCTAATTTCATACAAGCCGCAGTGTCGGGTTAATTTGATGTCGGTTGACGGCTTTAGCACTTATCATAAGCCATCTATGCCTTATTCGTATATACGCGCACCTCGATGAGGGTGCTGGAATAGTTGAGAGGGGTGGTCTTCTAAGCCTAAGGTCGCAGGTTCGGACCCTGTTCGGGGTACGATTTCTCTGGTACATAGAAATTATTTTTCAATTCTCTCTTACAACTGTATACTGGTAGCAAGCAATCTTTTTTACTATGCTATGCAATAAGCACGTTACTACCTGGGCGGGCTTCAACTAGATCCATAGTCGGACTAATCTATATCAAGTTAATAAATATCGGAGCTATACTGCAGAAACATATCGAGAAGCAATAGTTAATATTGCAACAGACCTTATAGATAAGCCTTCTATAAAATATAGATCAGGACATCCAGAATTAGGCCAATCACCTGAAAAGGGTTTCGATTGTTCTGGTTTTGTGAGATTCGTACTAAATAAAGTAGGTCTCATCATTCCTGAATATATCGGACAGGATGGTGTTCGCCGTCCGATTCGACATGCAAATGAGTTTTGGGATAATTACGGAATCACAGTTCATGATGAATATACGCTACCAGGTGATCTTATCTTCTTTTCGAGAAGAGGCTCTTTCCCGACACATATTGGAATCGTGTATGATGAAGGGTTATATATCCATGCCCCCGGAACAAATGAATCTAGAGTGGAGGTTCAACCAATTAGCTACGAAGCGATAGCAAGCAGGGGTATAGAGCGTCAGTTTTATGCGAGGAATCCTATCGGATTTAAATCGCCTACGATAGAAATTGAACAGCCTACATATCGCTATCATCAGAAGCCAGTCTAGCAGAGCATGATTCTAATCTCGCGCAACACAATGTACGATTTTAACTATATTTTATATTATCGTCATCTGCTCATTCAACAGAGCGGCCTCGGCCTCCTTATACGTCCTCCCAAGACGTTCCTGGTACTGCCCCTCATAGTCTCGAAGCTTTCGGTAATCCTTAACGATATGCCAGAGTGAACCAGCCAGCATATCCGTGTCTGGAATTGTAGAATGCTCGAGCATTTGAGCATATGATTCTACGGAAGAAAGAGTATCTTCTTCGATATCATATTTGCTTGACACTAAGGCCTGCATTAGCCTATCCAAATCCCCTACGAGAGACTTGGTTGAACTGCGCAAAGCGCCATCGTTAACACCATGGCGCAGGTAGTTGAGTACGCCTCGCTCACCAGCATGCAAATCTTGGCCATCATCGAAAAGCAAGCTATATACCCGGTAGCTTATGCCCTGATTTTGATGCCGAGCATATTCACGATAAGCATAGTGCTCACTATCCGCCATAATCGACTTGTATTGCATCAGCACGAGATCACGGGCATCAGGAAGTATCCCATTACCAAAACTATATCCAGGCTTGCCATGGACTTTCTCCATATGTCCTTTCAGCTGTTCGCGCTGAGGCGCAACCATTGCCAGCCAGCGTATCTTCTCCATTCCAGAAAGCTCCACACTCCCTACCTCGCCCCGTAGTATTTCGGCTGTTTTCCAGCTTTCAAGAGCTGCGACTATGTGCTCCGCTCCGCTTTCTTTGTCTAATTGCATCAGACTGATATATCTACATACCCTTTTCGCGAAATCACCATCTTCTGTAATCCGCCTAAGTATGTCCTCGTCACTCTGTCCAAGCACGTCTTCTGCTTCCTGGAAGTTAGATTTATCAATGAGGCCTTGCTTCCATAATAAGGTAGCGACTTGCTGCGCGCTTATGAGAAGCGCTGGAAGCCTTATATAATCAAGTTTTGCTTCGATTTCAGAGAATACAGGGTCGTTTGGTGTAAAGACATTTACGGCTTTTTTAGCTGTCATTGCCGACAAGTAGTCGATGATATCTTCGATTTCTTCCGCCTCGCACTGCTGTTGCAAATCTTGTCTGAGTGAAGGAATCTTATCGAGGCTACCCAAGATAAGCGCTTCTTGCTTTTGTCGCACGGCCGGGTCATTCGCAAAACGCTCTTGTTGGGTTCTTGCATGAGACATAGCAACGCCTATCTCATACTCCTCTTTTTCTTCCCGGAGGTATCTGCCAAACCCTACGTATCCGGGTAGCCTTCCTCCATAACTAAGCGGAGCTTGGGGGTGATGCAGGATAAAATGATCGGCATATACAGGCAAAAGATTGTGCCAAAGGTCGTGGTTGCTGTAAAAACTTCCCACGTCGCTAAGTATGCTATTCAGGGTCGGATTATTTAGATCCAGAAGTGCCTGATCGTGCATCATAATCGGATATTCAGCTCCATATGCCTGACCAGTCTTGTCCATTCCCATAAAATGAATGAAACCAAAGGTCGAACTATATTTGTATTCCGAGGCAGATACAGCTTCGACAAAGGGTACGTAATTTCCCATACTCGTCGCGGTCAAAGCGCGGCGATTCTTCGTGAAAGGAAGCAAGGAATGGTGCGACCCGGGAATCCCATTTGAGGCACGCCTATAGTTATAGTCCGGCGAAAAAAGGACTTGGTTCGAGGTCAGCTGCCCCCACAACCGTGGCTGTAGGTTCATGAGGTCTCGTATTGTAAGGGACTCAGGGTCCAGGCCAAACTCCATCGCATGTTCTTTGAAGAATGCCTCAAGATATACAAGCTCTGCCCTGTTTACCTGCATCTCCTCTCCAAGTAATACACTTATGTCTTTATCTCCTACAACTTCGGCTTGTAGCATCTCAATAATTTGCTTCAAACCCCGTTGTTGTGCCAGGATTTCTTGCACGTTTTCACTTGTATAGTTAGGGCCGAAACGATGACCTACTTCTTCGAGAAGGCTGGTGCTTAGATGCTCTAGGCTTGAAAATGTCGTATTGAGGTAATTTTCGGCTAATCGCCGCAGGAAGAGAGGAGTCTCCCATAGCTCGGGTTCCCTCTCGGCGAACGCATCTTCCACAAGAGCCCTCTTTTGTTCAGAACTAAGATTTTCTCCATACAGCATCTCATGCGATAAATGCGGCAATTCGTCATCGAACTCTACGCCTATAAGCTTGATGATTGCTTTCTTGTCGCCCGATTTTACTGCTTCAAACAAGATAGCCGCCACACGCTCTTTGTCCATTTCTCCTGTTCGTTGATTTATTAAGTGCTGGATATAATCTACCGTTCTGGTCGCAGCACCTTCAACCCCAAGCTCTTCGGTATTTATAACGAGCAGAGGTATTTGATGACGCCCTGTGAGATCTGCCTTGAATTGGTGAGCGTCGCTCAGATACTTCGCGGTACGATTAGTAAAAATTTCCAAGGTATCAGGGTATCCTGGACGTTCTCCCCTCTCTACGATGCGATCATGCGCCACTAAAGGTGACGCTTCGCAACTAATGACCATATCAAGATTAATCCCCCTAGACTCAAGCATTGTAAGAAGTGGTGCGATTTCTTCGCTCTTTTTAGGAATCCCATCCAAAATAAAACCGCTTCCTTCTTCATGAGCTTGATCAATATACGCTACCACTAGATCACAGAAGAACTCTGCTGAACCAATCGGACTCCCTATTTCAAATAAACGATCGAGTTCTTGACGTTCAGGTGAGCCTTCAGGAAGTTGCCGGCTGATTTCGCCAAGCGATATGTATTTAACGTCTGCGTTCCTGGACTGCAACGCCTCGGCGAGCGAGGTCTTACCTGAACCTGGAATTCCCAGAATAACAATGTTCATTCCCGCAAGAACTTCAAGGGCCTCTTTCGATTGATTTTCTCTTAGGACCTCCCTAGAATGTAAAAGTGATTCAGGTTTGAAATGTGGCTTTGGGACTGTCATACTTACTCCGACTTACACGTATGCTGGTACATAGACTCAATAGTACAGACCAACGAAAGGATAAGCAACCATAATGTCAAAAATATTACTCGCCTCTGGATCATTTCTTCGATGTTTTATTATGGACAAGACAAATTTGCCGTATGAAAGTTTGGCTGCAGATATAGACGAGACAGTCTTCGACCACCTGACCGTAGAGGAACGCGTGGTAAAGCTAGCAGAGAGAAAATGTGAAAAAATTGCTACAGAGAACCCGGACAAGCTTATCATTGCCGCAGACACGCTTACCACCAATGAAGCCGGACTTGTTTATACGAAACTCACAGGCAACGACGATCCTTTTGCTACGGCACTTGCCCTGAGCGGGAAGACTATCCAAGTATTTACCGGTTGCGCCATCTATACAAAGGAATCGGGCATAGAAACCTATCTAGCAGTGGCAACTATTAGTTACCAGGTATTTTCTGAAGAGACCTTGCGTCGGCTAGCCAAAGACGACAACCCCAATATTCGGAGTGGCGCCTTAGGTATCTTTTACGATTCACCCGGATTTACACTTATTAAAAAAATTGAAGGATCCTACACGGGCGCTTTCGGCTTGCCAATGGAGTTTGTCTACTCAAAGCTCGTGACAAATGAATAAAGCTCTTGCTCTATACAACGCATCGTGCCAGAGTATGTACGCTCAAAGGCTGTGCACACCAACGGGCCCTGTCCAATGTGTACAGCTACAATCTTCTAAGCAAAGATTCTTGATGTGGTTATAGGCGCCTCCCACAAGGGCTTAAGTTTTTTACGGCCGCATGAAGTTAGCGTACAAGTGCCTGCCAATGAGCGTGGCTAGAGATCAAAATTGTAGGTGGTACTTTAAAGCAAGATGTCGGCGCTTTATTTACTCGCCACTCGCTCTATATTATAGTCAGCTCAGTTCTAATTTTATAAAACATGCGTGTCATTTCTGCATTATTTTAGTTTCGACAGTGTCATTAGTAATCCTTACATATATCTGTCTTGGATTAATAGCTTGCGCAAATTTTCAATCTGTGGCTCAAGAGCCAATGTTGTATCTATTTCGAAATAAGGATCATTGACAGGAGAAAATGTTGCCACTCGTGCTTTTATGGCTTCATAATCATCTTCTGTGGCAGCAGAATCGCCCATATTACCGTTCTGCCTACGAGACCTAAGCCGCTCCAAGGCTATCTCATCAGGGCACACAATACGCAAAAGTAATAATGCGGCACCATGGTCAATCGCATTTGCCCTAGAATTAGCAGCATATTCTGTGAAATTTGAGTCAATGATAGCGCTCGTTCTATTTATATAGAAAAACCGTGTTCGCTCTTCTGCCATTGCCGCCAGAATGTCCTGCCTAGGGCTGGCACCTGGAAATCCTTTAGCATTGAGAAAACGACGAATCTGGTCATTTCGGTTGACAGGTAAGCCCAGCATACGACCTAACATATCTGCCACTGTAGATTTTCCGCTACCCGGAAGTCCTAAGAATCCTATCGCAAAAAGACGAGGGGTATTGTCCGGGTATATTGTCAGAGTTGCAAGATATTTATCAAGTAATGCTTGACCCTCAAGAGATAGAGGTTTTGGAGCTTTTCTCATATTATAAGTATATATTGCGCCTTTCTCTATACATAGAAATCATTGCTTTTCATTGATATGCTCACTACATGAGCACTTCACATAAAAAAGAATGGTACAAAGATTTAGATATCTCTTTAGAGGGCAAACCGGTGGGGATCAATCAGATTAACGATGTGCTATCTATAGGTGTCTGCTACTGCATCTTTAGTAGCGACAATATTGTTGAGCAAGTTGACGTCTATAAAGATCACCAAAAGATTCACTATAAAAAGTTTCGGTATGACAACCTTGGCCGAGTAATCGAAAATGTTATGTATTCTCCTGATGGAAATGGTGGGTGGCATATTATTGACGATGTTTGGTATTACGAATACGATCCCGAAACTGGCCTTCGATCTAAGAAAACGATGAAAATGCTTGGGGCATCAACAGCGCGAGAAGTTCTATACGATAAAGATGGCTCGAGGATTCGTGAAAGGACTATATTTGCGGCGAAGGGCAAAATATATTAAAATATACTAGGCGACGAGAGGAGAATCATGCGCCGATTCGCGGCCATAGGAGCAATCCTTATGGCAATTTTCGTGCCCGCATGCTCAAGTGAGCATGCGGGCACAGTTGTCCCTGGCTACAATGGGGGATGCGAGAGCGGGTTTGACATCTGGACGCAAAAGCAGTTCACCGCTGGAGACGGGGGTTATGGCACCCTGGTTCACTCGGCTGTGGATGCTCCAGGCCAGCATGCTGGCCTGGACGGCAACAACAAGCTGCACGCAACGGGGTGGCTCGATACGGGGGTGCTCATTTACCCGAACAACCCAGCCGGCATTCAGGGGAAAGTCTGGTACTACATTCCCAAGCTAGCGGGATGGGTGTCAGATGCCGGTGTTCGCGCCGTCCAGACAACCCCGGCGCCCGGTAATCGCGACATCGACTACGACCAAGCAACTCAGGCGGCTCCGAAGCCGCCTGAGTGCAAACTGACCCACTGATACGTCGCCACGTATGCAGGGCGTGGCCGTACAGGCTGCGCCCTGTCGAGGGATCTATTTATAGTAAAGAAGCAGGCACTCATCCTGATGAAGCGAGGCATAATTCTATGCGTGTTCCCGTTGTTAACAACAAAGACGAAATTATTGGATACAAAGAGCGCGAAGCTATTGACCCATCTACTGACATCATTCGTTCGGCATCGCTTTGGATAACCAATAGTCATGGAGATATTCTTCTTGCGCAGCGAAAGCTCACAAAACTAAATAACCCAGGAAAGTGGAGCGAGGCGGTTGGTGGAACCGTTGAAGGAGACGACGATTATGAATCAACGATGCTCCGTGAAGCGCAGGAAGAAATTGGAATTGCAATAAGTAGTTTCGAGATTGGACCGAAGCAATACATCAGCTCCCCTTCAAGGTATTTCGTGCAGTGGTACACTGCAACTATCGACAAATCGATTGAAGCATTCCACTTGCAAGAGGAAGAGTTAGAACAACTTGCATGGATTAGCAGAGACCGGTTCTTGCTGGAATTACAGACAACTCCCGAAAAGTATATCGATGAAATGCAGGCTATTGCATGGTTGTTCACAAATAGATATAAGCCAATATTGCCCACTGAGATGTAAATGGGCGGCCATTCATCATAGTCCCTAGCTAGATTTAAAGAAATGCGGCCTTCTTTTATAATCTGCGTCTAGATCTTCAAATAGTTCAAGTAGCTCTGGATACCGAGTAATTTTCTTACGCGCTACAGCCATTTTTTCTTCGTAAAGTTCCCTATGTGGAGGGAATGGTTGATGGTCAACGGCAGCCATGACGATATATGGAATGATTTTATCTAGGGCGTATACAAAACAGCTTTCTGTCTCGTCAAAAAGCTCGTATTTCTTGATCGTTTGATCAATCCATGGAAATCGCTTACCAAAGCGCTTTTCTATGAGCGTTAGGGCTTCCTCCTCTCTTTCCGCCTTGCTCGCATGCGCCTCGGCCGACGCCCATATAGTTGTATCACCTGCGTATGCTTCAACAAGATCGTGCACGAGCGCATACTGACTTACCTTACCCAAGTCGAGATCTGGGCTCATTTGTTGTGCAATAGCGCACCCTAGCGTAGCAAGCAGAAACCCATGTTCCGCATCATTTTCGTATCGATCAAGCTCGGGCTGTAGTTTTGTTGTCCGAAAAACGGTTGCTGATGGTATTAGCAAATTGGCCAGAAGGCCTATGCTATCTTCGGCGGAAACAGATTTTGGTGTGGGAACCTTCATCTCACTATTATAGCAAAGTGACTATACAACTTTCGAACCGTCTTATTTGGTTTGCTCTTTTGCGAACTCAACTGTTTTTTGGAATGCAGTGACACCATCCTGATTATCAAGATTGAATTGATATTCGTGCGGCAATGCGGGTTTATGATTATCTGTGAAGAAATTTTTAGTTACACTCACACCGAGGGAAGTGAGTAAGTCTGCAAATGGCTTCGCCTGTGCGCTAGTTAGGGGGTCTGCATTGCCGCCACTAATATACACTGGCGGGTAATCTTTTGTAACGTGATAATATGCTGACATTTGCTTAATAACTGGATCGCTGAAATCTTTTGTCCCACTGTACGCCCATACGCTAATATCATCACCCCATCCAATCAATTTTGGAAGCGTTGGATCTGGTTGCGTAAGTCCATCCATCATATAAATGCCGCAGTTGAGGATTAATCCCTTTAATTGAGATGGTTTCAGGGAAGGTGTTATGCCAACTGTATGAGCATATTTCGGATTGGTAATTATTGCACCCATTTGGCTACTGAGCTGCGCACCTGCTGAATCACCGGCAAGAATAAATTTATTTGAGTCTATATGGAAACGAGAAGCATTCGTTTGCAAATACGCGTAGGCATCATTTAGCTGATGAATTGGCGCTGGATATTGATGTTCTGGTGCAAGTGAATAGTTAAGGGCGATTACTGTAAAGCCTTCGGCGGCAAGTAATTTGAAGTATGGTGCGTCGTTTGATTTATCACCTGAGATCCACGCCCCACCATGCGTCCAGATAATTGTCGGTAACGTTATATCTTTTGATGTAGAGGTTGGATAATATACATCAAGTTTGGCGTCAGTATCACTCTTTCGATATTGCTGATTCAACATACTATTGATTGCAACACTTGGCTGGTGTTTCTCTAGAGCCGCCAAAGTCTTTGCGCTATTACGATTAAAAACCGATCGGATCACCCAAGCACCGGGGGCTGGGCTTACCCTAAATATAAAAAGCACGAGGAGAACACATCCTACGAGCGAGGCTACTGTAATACGAAATGATCTTTTTTGATAGAACCGCTGTTTCTCTTTTTGTTGCTTTTTCATGATGCCCTCTGATTTAGCAAATATCTTATGCCTATTATAAAGCTAAAGCAGGCATTTTTGTTTGCTATAGTAGAGTTATGGAAGAATCCGAACATATCATCGGCAAATACCGCCATTACAAAGGTAATGAATAGGAGATAATTGGCGTTGCCAAACATACCGAAAGCGACGAAAATTTAGTTATTTATAAAGCACTCCACAAACCATATCAGATTTGGGCGCGCCCATATACGATGTTCTTCGAGACCGTTGAGGTTAACGGCGAAGAGGTTCCACGCTTTGAAAGAATAGAAGATTAACGAACTCAAGCAAATTACCCCTGAATCTTATTGTTGCCAATGAACTTGGTGCCGACTTTGAGAACAAACTTGTCATTACTTCCTAGCATCTTTTGGCTCTTATCTCCCGCTATTGACTTTTTGTAGTATAGGTTGTATCGTATATTCTGTCGTAGAGAGAGGTGGAATATGTTTTCCAGTTACGTCCCGCGATACGCACGCCTCGCCGCTGCATGCACTGCTACGCTGACGGTAGTTTTGTGCGTATTTAACAACCTGCTGTTCCTGCTCACCCTCCTCCCTGCATATATTGCTTGGAGGCGGGTAGCGAGCCTCATTGGGCGCCGTCGGCTTATCCGTCTTGCGACGGGTAGTGCAAAAGGCTGGCGCCCAACCCTCATCGGAGACCATATTGATAGTAAAGATGCGAAGCGCGTCACACGCTCGGTCGCGCGAGCCAAGCGCCACCATCAGTCGATTGCGGTCTTCATCAAGAGTAGGGGCGGAAGTGTGATTGCCGCCCAGACCATCATCAATGCGCTCAAAGCGCATGATGGCCGGGTTGTGTTTATCATCGTCGAGCGGTGCATGTCGGCCGCAACCTTCATCGCCTGCTCGTTTCCACAAGACGACCGTTTTGCCGTCCCGGGCAGTTCGATCATGATTCATGCCGCCTCGCTGGCAGAGATTAGCAAGAAGGAGGCGCAGTGGGAGTGCCGCCAGGAGGCGTGGGCGCAGCTGAACGATCTTGTCAATGCATCCGAAAGCAAAGAGCTCGCCCCAACGGTCAACAGTATCCTCATAAGGGAGCTCGCAAACGGTAGTCGACTCACTGTACCATTCCTCGTGGTGCTCTTCGCAACTGGAGGAGACCTGCGCTTCTCACCGAGGAAGGCCTGCTGGGCCGGCCTCATCGGGGGCATCATCTACCCTTAATACGAACGTCGTTCTGGATATACGTAAAATCGTCCCGTCCCGAGCCATGACGTAAAAATGGCTCAAAGTACATACACCTCTTTCGCAATAGAGCGGTGGCGGATCTATAGAGGTTAAATAAGATAATTCTGTTACAGTAGAGTTATGGCCCGCCCTGTTTTTATCACCGGCAACCAAAACAAAGCAGATTATCTTGCAAAGACACTTGGCATCGAGCTTGAACATCAGAAGATCGATCTTGATGAGATCCAATCAGTAGATTCGCTGGAGATTGTCGAGCATAAGGTTCGCCAGGCATATGAGATTATCCAAAAACCTGTACTTGTTGAGGATGTATCACTCGTATTTAATGCGCTCAATGGCTTACCTGGGCCATTTATCAAGTTTTTTGTTGATGCTAAGAATGGGTTAGAGAATTTATGCCGAATGCTTGATGGATTTGATGATCGATCAGCTTACGCATTAGTAGTTTATGGATATTTTGATGGTAACGAATTAAAACTTATTCCGGGTAGGCTTGACGGCACAATTGCACAGTCGCCACGCGGGGACGGTGGCTACGGCTGGGATAAGATTTTCGAACCTGAGGGGTATGATGGGCTTACCCGTGCCGAATTATCGCCTGAAAAAGATATTGAATCCTATAATAAATTACGTGATTTTGATATGCTTCGGGCATTACTTAGCGAGCGATTATAGCATCGTCAGATATTCATGCCACTGTGCCACCTAATAAGTGCCGCCACTAACGCTTACCGTAAGATCCCTCGGCATAGCTAGATACGTAATGCACCGTCAAAGTCAATTACGAGATTATATTATATTGAGCTTTGTTGTGAGCTCGCCGGCTGTCTCATTATATGAACATCGACTTGTGCAGATATCACTGTTCTGCTTTAATATCAATAAGTTCCGGCAAAGTCGGTATGGGTGGTAAGGAGTTACTATGGCCGAAGCGCTGCGTGCATCAAATGAGTTTTCACGATCACCCGAGAGATTTAAAGAGTTTCTATCCCAACATCCCGTGTACCTTATTTCTGCTGATCTCCCGGGCTGCGGCTCAACAACCTTAACCAGAGGCATAGCCGAGAGGATAGCCACTGAGTACGGAATAGAGCCACATGTCATTCAAATTGGAGAAGCTTTACGTCAAGCTCTTGGCGTGAGTAATGAAGCAGAACTGCAAGAGAAATTAGGGGAGATTAAAGACCCCGCACAATTTGATCCGTGGTTCTATGGAGATTTGCCTAATGATAGGCCCTGTATTATTGACGGCAAGCTAGCAACAACTGTTGGGCCACAATATATTGACTCTCAGAATCGCCCTGTTGTGCGTATCGATCTCACATCCCAGCCGCTCGTTAGCGCTAAACGCCTCTTACAGCGAGAAGGCTATCAGTTCGCAGGCATATTTGCCGCACAGGACAATGGTGCAGCCCTCCTTGCGCGGCTAGCCATGATTAGGGTGCGTGCGGATCATGATTTGGATATGCGTCGCTCTCTCCATGCCGAGGTAGATGATAGTTCGCTCCATTATAAAATTGATACAAGCAAAATATCGACAACCGAAATTATTGAACACTTCACTGGCACGGCAGATTTTGAATCACACGTCCCCGAATGGGAATTCCGAGCTCTCAATGAGACTCTTGCTACCCTTTCGGAGCTTCATATAATGTTGCACGACTCGATAGGCCCTAACGACGTAGCCCATTTTGAGTATCAATTTCAAAGTATTCTCTATAATATGGACCGCCTGAAAGTTATGATGCACCCAGCAGGAATTGCTGATGTGCGCGCTTCACTTAAGAAATCGATTACGGATTGCTGGTTTGGTCTTATGATGAAAGAGGCACCCCGATTCTTTGCGGACGAAAAAGACGTGCCAATAGTAGATACAGATTCGAGGCACTGGACACCTGCATTCTACAAAGTTGCTGAAGGGTGGCCGATCTTGAGCTCGTTACTGAAAGACAAGAAAATATTGGACCCATTCGCTGGTGCCGGTACACTTATTAACCTGCTTGTTGCCCGCGGTATCCCACAGTCCGCTGTATTATCTGATATTGCGTTCAATGGTGGGAAGCCTGTCGATAGAAAAGGCCATACCTATCTCCCCATCCTTAATAATCAGGTTTCCCAGCTGCTTTTTGACAACCTTCCTTCTTGGTATAAGCCGGATTTCACACCAATTCAAGGTTACATTACGGCTAGTGCCGACCAACTTCCTATTCGAGATAACGCATTCGACTACGTCGTGGCGGACCCTCCCTATGGCCTTAACTGTGCTTCAGGTGATATAGAGCTGCTACTCAGTAGTCTCACTGAGTTTAACCGAGTCGCTACAGAAGGTAGTATCTTGATGGTTCCCGTGGAATGGGTGAAAGAAATTGCCGCCGCTGGGCATACTGTTACACAACTCACTACAGATGTTTCGAGAGGTCATTCGAAGTTACCAGTATGTTATATATTAGTAGACGGTAAAAAGGAGATTAAATCGTGAACGACAATGTAACGTTGAAAGATTTACAAAAGCACATTGCTGATGTATGTAAAGAAAAAGGCTGGGATAAAAATTCCATTCCCGAAATCTACCTCCTCTTTAGCGAAGAATGTGGTGAACTTGCAAAAGCCATCAGGAAAGAAACAGCATTCAAAGGTGAGAAAAAACCGGATACAAAAGATAATCTCATTGAAGAATTTGCTGACGTTCTCAATTATCTAATGGATCTTGCGAACCAGTTTAACATTGATCTTACAGATGCTTACTTCAAAAAACACGACATTAATAAAGACCGTAGGTGGCTGTAGCATATTAAGCAAATACTCAATTTAAATACTCGCCCTTTTAAAGAGCGAGTATTTTTTATGCAAGTTGTAGCTTTTTCTTGAGAGCTTTGAGCTTCTTCTTGCGTGCACGCTTGATATCTGCACCGTGCCAGTTGCGATGTTTAGCCATAATGTTCTCCTAACTCGCACAAGTATACCATATCTTTCCCCTATTGACCACCGTTACTGCCACTAATTGCCTGTGCAGTTTCACTCGTCGCAAATATTGCCGCCACCTGGTTGCCCGTAATGTGAATTACGTCGCCCGGATTCACCGTACCCGATAGCATTTGCTTGGCAATCGTATTTTCCACTGCTTTTTGCACAACGCGCCGCATTGGACGCGCACCGAGTCGTGGATCGTACCCTTTCTCTACAAGGATCTGCTTTGCTTCATCATCTACGTCAACTGATACCTTTTGTGGCTCAAGCGTTTTGTTGACGCCCATGAGAATAAGATCGAGCACCTGAATAAGCTCTTCTTTCTTAAATGGCCGGAATACAACAATTTCATCAAAGCGATTTAAGAACTCTGGCCTGAATTGATTACTCGTAATAAGCTCATCGATAAATTGTTGTTCAAACTGTGCAACATCGTAGCCTCGCTCAATGTATTCACGAATCCTATCGGCACCGGCATTGCTCGTCGCAATAATAATCGCATCCCGGAAGCTTACCTCACGGTTACGCACATCGCGCAGGATTCCTTCATCAAGCATTTGCAGCAATGTGGCGAGAACCTCAGGCGCTGCCTTCTCAATTTCATCTAAGAGTACCACGCTGAATGGCTGCTTCATTACCTGCGCCGTAAGGCTGCTCGGGTCATCAGCACCATCGGCGATTAAACGCGTGACATCCTCGGGGCGTACGTACTCGTTAAGATCGAGACGCGCCATTCTGCCTTCACCGCCAAAGTATACATCTGCAAGTGCCTTAGAGAGTTCAGTCTTACCTACGCCTGTTGGACCGAGGAATAAAAACGTACCGATTGGGCGGTTTTGGTTGCGTACGCCAGCTCGTGCGCGGCGCAAAGCATCGCTCACTACACTTACTGCACGCGTTTGATTTACCATCCGTTTATGAATCAGATCTTCCATATTCAGCAATCGCTCACGATCGCTTGCTTCGCTGGCAACACTCACCTTTACATCCAAAGTTTTCTCAATCGCCTGCTGGACTGAATTCATTGTAACCAAGCCTGACTCGCTAAAGCTTGCTGCACTTTCCAGTAATCGTATTGCGCGGCCTGGCATCACCATCTCATGCATATAGCGCTCACTCAAGTGGTATGCCTCGTTAACTGCTTGGTACATATACGTGACATTCCGACGTACCTCAGTAATAATAAGCTGCTCTTGCATTACTCGTTTCGTCTCAGGCTCGTCTGATGGTTGAATATTAATACGGTTGAGCGCATTTACAAGTGAAGCGTTACGCTGACTAAGTTCAAGGTATTTTTGTTCATCCATTGATAAGATAACACGCAAATTACCGGCTTCCAAAATTGGTTGCAACACGTTTGATAGATCCACTGCCCCGACGCCCTCCTCAAAGAATAGCTGCGCATTATCAAGACAGATGATGATGTTCTTGGCGCTGTATGCCTCATTTAGTACCTGCATTATGAGATTCTCAAGCTCTCCCCGTCCAGGAGCAGCGCTAATTAATGCGGCTGAGTCCAAGATAAATACTTGCCTGAACTTAAGTGAATCCGGTAGATTTGTCGATGCATCAAGTAATCGCTCGGCGAACGCATGAATGATCGTCGTCTTACCCGAGCCAGCCTGTCCGACGAGCACTGCATTTTGGCGCCCTCCAGTACCGAACGTCTCGATAAGCTGATCGATTGCTTCAATATGGCTGTTTACGTCAACCGTCAGCAACCCTCTGCCGCCACTCATTTGCTCGCTAATATTCTGCCCGAAGCGCTGCAAGAGTGGTATCCAGCCGAATGACCAATCTCGCGCGATACCCCCTGTGCGGCGAGGCTTCGTGTGTTTTTGCACCAAATCCATGAGATGCTGTTGCCAAACGACCCCACCATCAAGATCTTCATCCGATAAATGCATCTGGGCAATAACCGACTGATACCCGGTGAAGTTACGAACAATTGCTACCGCAAGCACACTCCCGGTAATTTGAGAAAGCCCATTTTTAACTCGGATTTCATTGGCTAATTTCCATAATTCAGGCACTGTCGCCGCGTCTTTACTCGCCAAGGAATCGAGCAGCGATGGAGTGAGACCGAGCCGCACAGCCATAAATTGCCCACTGGATACTGAGCTTGCTGCTTGCGCCACATCCGATGGAGTCGGTGATGCCGGTAAGCGCCCGAGTACATCCCCCGCGAGTAATGCAGCTATGGAACGCTCTTTGCCACTTGGCAAGGCCTCTACATGGTATTTATAGAATGCGAAGAAAATATACGGAACGATACCGATTGCTACGAATAACCAGCCAATGGCCATGCCGAGCCCAACAACAATCCCGGCACCACACATAATGAAGAGTGCTGCCAGCCAAGGGAGAAGCATTGCTACCATCCCATGCACTACTACACCAAAACGGGCAACGTCTGCACGAGTAGATCTGTAATTAAATACTAAATCTTCCATGGCACCCATCCTGTAAGTGCGAGCAACACAAAAACGATTGGGAGTAATGGAATGATTGGCCAGAGCACTAAGCGAATTGCGCCAATAATTGCTGCGGCAAAGAGTGTTACTAACCCAAAGATAATTACTGTGGCGCGGATAATACCACCAATACCTCGTGATATTAATTTATCGAAGAATGCACGCATTTGTACGCCCAGAGGCCCTCGCACTTTGCCTGCGGAAATCTGGCGAAATGGTGAGAATAACGTACGAAGGAGCAGGTCAAACGAAAAATAGTCGTAAACGCTCATGAGATTATCACGCACGCGAGTCATACAACTAAGCCAGCCGGCACCATACCACCACGAGAACAGACCCACTATAAACATAATCTTATTGTACCGCATGAGGCGGGATATAATGAAATTAGAATCAAGCCTAAGCTTACGTTTTACATGTTTTCAAATGATATACTGAGAAAGTGCAACAAACGTTTACTACTATTTTAGGTAAAAGTGTTCGAATGCTCGCCCGTGCAAGGGGCGGAGGGTCGGCGTTACCGGGGTTATTTGTTGAAAAAATTGACCCAAACTTTATTCAACGTACATTATCACCACTCCCCCGCGGAGTAGTCCTTATAAGTGGGACAAATGGCAAAACTACAACTACTAAGATGGTCGTGGAACTACTTGAAGGCCAAGGTCTTCGGGTATTTACGAATCGTACTGGCAGTAATTTTACGCGCGGCGTCGCGGCAGCCTTGCTTGGTGAGGTCGATATGCGCGGTGAGCTGGATATGGACATTGCCGTGCTTGAGCTCGACGAAGCCTATGCTACTCACTTTGTGCGCAGTATTCAACCACGTTACAGCTTGTTTTTAAATGTTATGCGCGATCAGTTGGACCGCTTTGGCGAAATTGATACTACTGCCAAGCTTCTGCATATGGTAGCTACCCATACTACTGAAACAATCGTTGTGAACCATGATGATCCACGACTTAGCAGCAACGCCTTCACGAGCGATTTGAGTGCTAAGGTTACAAGTTTTAATGTCGCGCCGACGCTCCATCATCTTTTTCCGTCGGATGATGGCATGCGAAGCGCAAAAACGGTGGGTAAAGCAAAACCTTCAAGTATCCCACCAATTGCTACTCTTGAAGCCATTGATAGGCAACACGCGACTATACGGTTTGATAATAAAAATCACGAGACGTCGCTTAAGATTAAAGGAATCTATAACCTGCAAAACGCAGTAGGTGCTATCGCGCTCGTACGCGAGATTATGGGTAGTGAGCTTGACGCTAAGCGTATGCTTGCTAGCCTCGCGAATGTTACTCCCGCCTTTGGGCGCGGTGAGACCGTCACTATCAATCAGTTGCCGTGTGAACTAGTACTAGTCAAAAATCCAAGTGGATTTAGGCTTGGTCTCAAGAGTTTTGAGTCAAAAGAATATGCAACAATGATTGCTATTAACGATAGCTATGCCGATGGGCGCGATGTAAGCTGGCTATGGGACATCGATTTTGACAGCCTCAAAAACGAGGGGGTCGCCGAAGTAAGTGGAGTTCGAGCCTTTGATATGGCACTCCGCCTACAATATGATGAAGTCATTGCCAATAAGATCGAGCCGGACCTTGCAAAGGCCCTCGCAGAATTTATTAGTGATAATAAGCAGAAGCCAAAGCGCATCTACTGCACCTACACCGCAATGCTTGTCCTGCGCCGGGAGCTCGCAAAATATACCGACGTGGAGACGATTCGATGAACGAGAATAAGACGATTAACCTTCTTCAACTCTACCCACGAGACATGAATATCTATGGCGACTGGGGTAATACTCTCGTGCTCAAGAAGCGACTGGAATGGTACGGTTACAACGTGAACCTACTTGAATATAACGTTGGTGACAAGTTCCCTACGCAGGTTGATTTAATTGTAGGCGGGGGTGGACAGGACAGCGGTCAGGGCATTATCGGTGCAGATTTGTTAGCAATTGGCGACAGGCTGAAGGCCCTTGCAGATGACAACGTACCGATGCTAATGGTTTGCGGGCTTTACCAGCAATTTGGTCATTTCTTCAAAACGCGCAGCGGTGAAATCATCCAGGGTATTGGCCTGCTCGATATTGAGACTGTCAGTGGTGACGAGCGGCTTATTGGTAATATTGTCTCGCAGAACGATGAGTTCGGCCTGATTATTGGCTATGAAAATCATTCGGGTCTTACGACGCTGGGGCCGAAGGCTACGCCACTCGGCAAAGTTATTCGTGGCGCCGGCAATAATAACCAGGATGAAACTGAGGGCGCGCGCTACAAAAACGTCATTGGCACTTACCTACATGGTTCACTACTGCCGAAGAATCCATTGGTTGCAGATTGGCTTATTGAAAAGGCCGTCATGCGTAAATACGGCGATTTTTCGTCAACGCTCATTGACGACCGCTTTGCCGAGCAAGCCCGTGATATTGCCGGCCGACGACCGCGTTAGTTGATTCTAGAAATATCTCGTTATAGACGTTCTTTAAGGCGCTTGAGCTCGGCCGTCACTTGCTCGCCATGGCCAAGTGGCGTCACGCGGCCGTATACCTTTACCACTTCACCGTGAGGGTTAATAATAAAGGTCTTACGCAAGATACCCTCCTTGCCAAACATCTTTTTGCCCCATGCACCGTACGTTTCGATCACGGCCTTCTTTGGATCTGATAATAGTGTGAAATTAAGGTGGTGTTTTGCAATAAATTTACCATGGCTCGCGGCATCATCGGCACTCACGCCAACAATTTCAGCATCAAGTTCGCTCATCTCAGTTGCCGCATCACGCAAGCTGCAGGCCTCGGTGGTGCAGCCTGGTGTCTCATCCTTGGGATAGAAATATAGTACCAACCATTTGCCTTTATAGTCGGCAAGAGAATGAGTTTTGCCTGACTCATCTTGAAGGGTAAAATCTGGTGCCATATAAGGAACTGATTGCATCGTCATACCTTTAGCATACTCCCAAAACCCCAGGCTGTCACTTACGTAATCATATGTTGCAAGGGCTACAAGGTCTTATTTCTACCACGCTAACGCTCATAGGTGGTGACGTTCAGTGAGCCATATGCATGGGTCGCAACTTCTTTGTAGGTCGCTGGCATTGCTTGGTCTGGCGTACCATAATACACATAGGTAACATGCGGGCTCGTAATGTCACTCGAGTGTTTGATTTGGTATTTGCTGCCTGACCATGGTGCATACCCCCCGGCAAGCGTTGGCCACTGACTAACAAAATAGGTTTGGCAATCTGTTACATAATAGCTCAGCTCGGTCATAACATATGGGTCAGCCGCTATAACCTCAGAACCTGGGCCACAATCATGAACACTTACAGCTGCTTGTTTTATCGATGGATGCTCATTACGCTGAAAGTTGAAGTTACCTGTGGTGGCGATATTACAAAAGCCAATGAGCATTGTGCCGTAAACAATAACAATCACCGCAATCCGCTGCGAACGTTTAAGATGCTGCGAGAGTGCCACTGACACTGCAATACCGATTAACATGACAAGGCTAATCGCGACATGTGATAGATAGCGCTCGGTATACATAGATTTTACAAACGAAATACCAATTAATATTACAACGGGAACACCGATGTACATACCGAGTAAGAATAGCTCGTCAGGGTGTTTACGCAAGACATTCCCACCCTTTTTAATCGACCAGACAACCGTGGCAATAAACGCAATAAGCACCACCGTAAGTGACACTGTTAAGCCGTACGTCGGTTGGTAGAGCGTATTAAACGATAGCACGCCGCTTAGCTGCTCGTAGTTCATCGGCTGACCAATGGGCGCGAGTGCATTATTAGAAAGCTGGCGCAAAAATGAAGGGAGCCAAGGCAAAAACAGAGCGATTGCGCCGAGATATGTATAGATATATGGCAATAGTGATGATACGCGCCACTTATAACGGACGGCAACTATAACCAGCCATACTGTGTGCGCAATCCAAAGTAGTACGAGGTAGTATAGGGTGAACATACCCAGGGCAACAAGCAAACCATACCCTGTGAGCCATTTGTAACGATTTTCTTTTGACTTATATGCGGCGTATAGGCAGTATGTCGCACTCACGCCAATGAATGACGCCATTGAATACATACGAATTTCGAAGCCGTAGCGTAAAAGTAGCGGTGAAAAAGCCAGCAGAATAGCCGTGCCAATTGCCACTCTATTGCCAAACATTCTACGGACTAATAAACTTCCGACAGTAAGCGCGCCAGCCATTGATACCACGCTTAGAGTACGTAGCGCCAACTCGCTCCAGCCAAATAGCGATGCCCAGCCCTTTAGTAGTAAGTAGTAGAACGGCGGGTGCGTATCGAGACTGGTAAGATGGATAAGCTGCGGCACTGATTGCTTCGCCAATAGAATTGAGTATGCTTCGTCGAACCAAACACTCTGATGAAGCCCAATAGATAAGCTGGCACCTACAGCAAATACCATGCAAGTCACAAGCATGATTATGAATAATCTATTTTCTGAAACCATACGTCGCCTCCATCGTAATTGCATTATTTTGATGCCCCGATTCGCTCGTAGGTCGTCACGTCCATCGAGCCAAACGTTCGCGTTTGTTGTTTTGCATATGTGTCCGGAAGTGGGTGCGTGGGCTCGCCGTATGATACATACATAACGCGCTGGTCGGTTAGTTCGCCTGTATTCTTTACTTGGAATTTACTGCCAGATAGTGGAGCAAAACCCCCACCTAGTGTATCGGATTGACTCGTAAAGTAGATATTGCAGTTCTGCATATAGAACCAGATTTCTGATGCGACATACGGACCATCCGCGAGAATTTTGGCGTCCCTAGGACATGCTCCAATACTTGTGGCAACTTCACGGGATGTTGGCTTATACTGATGTTGGTTACTGAAGTTGCCGATTGACGCCAAGTTGTAAACGCCAATGAGGAATGTACCAAATACAACTAGGTACGCGACGTAGCTCTGCCACCTTTTCTTTGCCGCATCCGCAGCCGTCACAAGCACGACACCGCCGAGCAAGATCATGCCAATCGCAACGTGTGAAAGGTATCGCTCGACATACATTGCCCTTGAAAGTGACACGACCATCATTATGATGATTGGCACTCCCATATACATCGATAGAAGCGCTAATTCCCCGCTCTTTGCTTGGAGTTTTTTGCGAGCTTTTGGAATTGCCCAGATGTACACGCCAATTACAGCGACCAATGCTGCTGTTTGTATTACGTTTACCTTATCTGTCGGCAAATATACTGCATTAAAGCTAAAAATACCCACAAGTTGATCAAGCTTAAGCGGCTCCATAATTGGCCCAAGTGCACCATTTGAAAGCTGGCTCACAAATGTAGGAAGCCATGGGATATAGATAACTGCTGCGGCAGCAAATACACCCACATACGGCAGCAAATCTTTTGCTTTTCGACGCTGGCGAACCATTACATAGATTACCCATACGGCATGTGCAATCCATAGCAGTGCCAAACTGTAGACTGTGTAGAGCCCTAAGATTAGAAGTGCAGTATAGGCAATTAGCCAGCGAATCTGCGTTTTGCTTTTTGATTTCCAGGCAGAATATAGTGCATACGTGGCGCAGATGCCAATACATGACGCCATAGCATACATACGTACCTCAAACCCATAGCGCATAAGGAGGGGCGCAATCGCCAGAAGTGGCATCGAGCCAATTGCCGCACGATTGCCAAACATTTTCCGTACCAACAGGCCACCTACAGCCAATGCGCCAACTGTGAATAATATACTTAGGCTGCGCATTGCCAGATCATTCCAGCCAAACATCATTCCCCAACCCTTTAGGAGCAGGTAGTACAGCGGCGGATGTACATCAATACTTGTAAGATGGATAAGCTCACCTACTGGGCGCATTGCGAGGAGGACAGAGTAGTCATCATCAAACCATAGGCTCTGCTGCAGGCCAATAATTAATCCGCTAGCACCGGCGATAATAATCGAGGCGGTAAATGCTAACCAGAACGTGCGGTCGCTGTTTTTGTTGCCAAAAAGTTTGTTAGTAATTTGCGAAATCATATTTATATCATAGCAGACGCAATAATACTCTAGATTTATTCTATAAACTGCAGTATAATGAAAAAGTTCTTTCGGGGTGTGGCGCAGTTGATAGCGCGCGCGGTTTGGGACCGTGAGGTCGAAGGTTTGAGTCCTTTCACCCCGACCATATGAGTTTATTGTAAAATAGTATGCTGTTTGCATACTATTTTATTTTGGATATACTGCGAATATCCGCCTCGGATCTGTAAACTACATCATATTTTTGTATTGATAAGCCACGGTTGAGTGTGGCCTTGCAATATATAGCAGCAAGGTTTCATATGCGACTTTTTCGGGCTATACTAGGAAACGCTAAGCTAATTAGGGAGGGTTCATGAAGCAGTTTCTAATAAAATTACGAGTTGCCATTGTGGCGGTTGGGGCGATCGGGATCGCTATGCTAGGGCTTGTAGCGCTACCAGCCAATGCCGAGCAAGTAAGTGATTCATCATCAAAAGCAGGCTTCTTAGGAGCAAACCCGAGTGGTAAACTTGGCCGCGATGGCAAACCGCTATTCAGCAGGGCACGCGACCAAACGAAGCATACCTTCCATAAAGAACAGCCGTCTGCAGACAGCTTATTTAAAGCAGAGTGTCCGCCAACGGTTCACTGTGTCGTTATCCCGGCGGCTTATACGGCGAATAAGGGTAATGTCGAAGACTATGGCAATTATGATATTGTAAATCGGCCAAAAGATATGGCAATCGACTCTATCGTGATCCACGACACCGAGGGCAGCCTGCAGAGCGTCCTTGATGCGTTCCAGGATCCGACATTTTATGCATCGGTTCATTATGTCGTAGATACTGATGGCACAATCTACCAGATGGTACAGGACAAGAATATGGCGTGGCATGCGGGTAATTGGTCGGTAAACATGCACAGTATCGGCATTGAGCACATTGGTCATGCCGCAACCGGCAGTGCAGATTACACGCCAGCAATGTATCATGCCAGTGCGCAGCTTGTGAAATACTTAACAGATAAGTACGACATCCCTCGCGACCGTGAACACATCATTGGCCATGATAATGTACCAGCAACAACCACAGATGGTATCGCTAGTATGCACACCGACCCGGGCCCTTACTGGAATTGGCAGAATTATATGGCAATGATTGGGGCACCAGTCAGGCCAACGGGTAGTTTACGGCACAGAAACAATATGGTAACGATCGCTCCCGTGTGGCCACTTAACAAGCAAACTGTGACCGGCTGCACCACGGGCACGCAGTCCTGTGTACCGTCGGGCGCGCACGCTGACAATTTTGTTTACCTGCGTACCGAACCAAACGAAGATGCAGCATTTTTCACCGACCCTGTCATTGGGCAGGGAAGCACAGATATAAATAATACCGCTGCGCGGCTGTTTTATGGTCAAACATTCGCCGTTGCAGACCAGAAAATTGATCACCATGGGATTTGGTATGAGGTATGGGTCAACGGACGTACAGGCTGGTTCTACAGCCCCTGGAAAGCTCCAACAGCGTTCCCGACGTCAGGTGAATATGTAACCCCAACATCTGACTCGGGAGCAGCCGTGTATGGCCGAGCTATTCCGGAACGATCAGAATACCCAACAGATCTGCTCGCTGTTCCTCCAGCTTCATGGTATATCCCCACGCCGACACCATTAGCCTATACGATAACTGCTGGCCAGCGCTATAAGCTCATTGGAGAAGTACCGACAGATCATTTCTATGCATGGGCAAGCGATAGTTCGTTCCCATACGATCATACGGTTTTCCATGGAGCTACGAAATATTTAGAAATTCAAATTGGCAATCGCATTGGATACGTAAAGGCTGATTCAGTAAATATACGATAATTCCACAAGGTAGATGATACCTCGGTCATAGAAAAGAGTACCGTAATGGTACTTTTTTCTATGAGGAAGAGCTCTAGAGTTGCTCATTTCCTTTTAATATCTGCTACCATAAAAGCATGAGCACCGCGCATATGACTAAGCGCCAGACGCCTAAAACTATCGCCAATGTTTTTGGGACACTTGGCTATCTTTCGGTCTTGCTTCAGTGGACCTGGACGTTATTACTTCTTTGCTATCCGCTCCTTACGGCAAACCATAGCTTTTTACTACCGGATGTTCCCACCGAACCATTTCGCCCTACACATAATGTTGTAACCGACTCGCCAATTACGACAGTCGTTGCCACTGCGGTAACCGCATTTGTGCTTATTGCTACCGCCATCATTATTGCACGGCTACCAAAGCAGATAGGTAAACGCGGCGCGCAGCTTACCCATCAAACTGCAGACGCAATTGTACCTATTGTCACTAAGCATAAGGTATTACCCCAAAAGAAACGTCGCGCACTGTCCTATCGTATTGTTCTTCTTGCTAAACTCATATTCGTTATCCTTCCGGTAATCGGGCTCAGCTGGGTCGTGCCATCGTATCCGCTTACCAGTCCTGTTGTGTGGACTATCGGGCTTTACTGTGCTGGTTGGAGTATTATTTATTTTGGGATTCAGCAAACAATTGGACTCTTTGCCAACATAGACACTCGTCGACTATGGTAGAATAGTACAAGTTATATTGCTTATGCTGCTTATTGAAACACGGACCAAACGACGCACTTATATATCTACAGCACTAGCTATTTTTGCTGTAGTAGCGCTGCTTGCGGGGCTGTATATCTTATCGCTCGTATTTGCACCAGCCATTGCGCCAATGGTTTCGCATACATCAATTGATGTCAAAAAACTCTCAGCGCCAGCTGCGAAAGACGATCGAATCGTTATCCCAAAGATTGGCGTGAATATTCCTTATAGCACGGGCGCTGCAGCACTAAACGCAGGTGCCGAGTGGCGCTATCCGGATCGAGGTAACCCCGAAAAAGGCGGCAACTTCATTATTGCTGCTCACCGATTAACAATTCAGCCAACACCATGGGCTACGATTAAGAAATCTCCGTTTTATAATATCGACAAGCTAGCCATTGGGGACAAAATTATTATTGACTATTCGGGTACGCGCTATGGATATAACATTAGTAAAATCTTTAATGTTGCACCAAACCAAGTAGAGATCGAGGCGCCGTCAGAGACGCCAGAGTTAACATTATATAGCTGTGATATTACTGGCTCCGCGACGGGGAGGGTGGTGATTATTGCCGATCCGATGGGCAAGGTTGCCCTGAATGGCAGCCCGCAAACCGACTAGAATTAATTAAAGTCTTGTTCGAGGTATCCAACTGTGCCTTTCGCCCATTCAATGACTGAGGTTGAGTAAACCCTGTTCTCGTGAAGAATATCTTCACGTGTCACAAGAGCATAGGACTCAATTTCTTTATTGTCAATCAGCACGTGATTAAGCATATTCGCGTCGACCATGCTTTCAAAAATGAATTGGTAGGTCTGTGCGATACTACTTGCCCTATTTACGATGAGCCGGAAATCAAGCTTATCAATGTCTACTGACAGGCCTACTTCTTCACGCGTTTCGCGCACCGCGGCTTGCCGAGGCGTTTCACCGGCATCAATGATGCCACCTGGAAATGACCAATACTTTTTATAGTGCGCCTTTACAATTAAGACACGCCCATTTGCATCATACAGCGCAACGCCCGCACTGGAAGCGCGCTTTTCAAGATGTGTCAGCCAACTTGAGAATTCGTTGCTACTGTAGTCACTCATTATTTTGCAAACTCTACCGCCCGAGTCTCACGAATTACATTCACCTTAATAGTGCCAGGATACTGCATCGTGCTTTCAATCTTATTTGCGATATCGCGTGCGACCTTGATAGCCGAGAGGTCATCGATATTTTCAGGCTTTACAATTACGCGCACTTCACGGCCAGCACTAATTGCATACGCCTTATCAATACCCTTAAACCCTGTCGCGATGTTTTCAAGGTCGCGCATACGCTCGGCAAAGTTCTCAGCACTAATATTACGAGCGCCAGGACGAGCTGCGCTGATTGCATCACAGACGCGTACTATGAGAGCCTCAGGTGTTGTCGCTTCAATATCGTCGTGGTGAGCTTCAATCGCATGCACGATTTCATCAGGCATACCGGCTTTACGTGCAAGCTCAGCACCGATGTGGTGATGCTTACCCTCTACTTTGTGAGTAACGGCTTTGCCAATATCGTGTAGTAGCGTTGCGGTTTTAGTAACGCGCACATTTGCACCGATTTCATCAGCCATAAGCCCTGCCATATGCGCCATTTCGGTGCTGTGCATGAGAACATTTTGACCATAGCTTGTGCGATATTTAAGCTCACCAAGCAGTTGCAAAAGCTCTTTAGGGATCCCTGTTACGCCTACTTCACGGGCAGCATCTTCACCTGCGCGAATAACATCCTTTTCGATTTGCTTTTCAGCTTTTGCAAATACTTCCTCGATACGACCCGGGTGGATACGACCATCTTTCATGAGCATTTCAAGACCAATGCGCGCTACTTGACGACGGATAGGGTCAAACGAGCTCAATACCACCATCCCTGGGGTATCATCGACCAAGAAGTCTACACCAGTTGCACGCTGCATCGCCTGGATGTTTCGACCTTCTTTACCGATAATACGACCCTTCATTTCATCATCAGTCAATTTTACAGCCGTTACTGTTCGCTCGGCTGTGACTTCGCTTGCCATCCGCTCCATTGCCCCCACAATCACTAGCTGCGCGCGTTCTTCGGCGTCATCAACAGCTTCTTTTTGCAGCTTGCTTACGAGCCCAGTGAGGTCCTCTTTGATGTCACGTTCGGTCATCTGCATCAGTTTATCCGCAGCGTCCTTCTTTTTGAGGCCAGCAATCTTTTCAAGTTTTTCTTGCTGACGACCGCGAATTTCGCGAATTTCGCCCTTCAGCGCTTCGACTTCGGCTTCTTCTTTGCGTAGCTTCTCGGCGCGCTTATCAAGCTCATCAAGCTTTTTATCGAGATTCGACTCACGATCAGCGAGACGGTTCTCAAGTTTCTGTATTTCTTTACGACGCTCTTGCTCAAGCTCTAAGGCGTCATCTTTTGCTTTTAGCACGATTTCACTGGCCCTGTGCTGAGCCTTGGCAATTTCTTTCTCGATTGTATGTTTCCCAGCGGTTGCACGCTGCTTATCGTAGGCGTATTTTCCGCCCATACCTAAAAGTATACCAATCGCACCAATGATGGCTTCAATCATATTGTTTCCTTTCTTTAGCTATCTTGGCCAAGTGTTCATCTTAACCAATCACGGTATCAAAGATAGCTATAGCAATAACATTAAACGGATCATAGTCCGAGAAAAAACGGACTAGTTTAATTGTAGCACGTTACTATTTGCGGGGCTGTGTAATATTTGCGTCACCACCGTACTCTGGCAGCACCACTTTATCATCTTCACCTGATGCGAGCCGACGCAGACAATCGTCTTGCCATGCATTGCCTATTGCACCCACAATTGCAATATGTTCTGCAGAAGCAAGTGTATTTAAGACTGTCATTCCAATACGAAGACCCGTGTAGCTACCCGGGCCGCGCTTTACACCGATGGCTGTAAGATTAGTAAACGTCAGCGATTCCTTGGCAAGTAGGTCGCGAAGGTGTGCAAGCATATCGCGAGCCAGCGTGCGACCCGCTTCCCATTCATGAGTATTCTTTGTGCCGTCATCATGGACGAATGTGACGTGTGCTGTCATTGTGCTGCTATCCCAAAGTAAAATCATGCCAGCTCCTCAATTAACGCGCGTGATTGCTCGCCGCCGGGAACTAGTTCGACTATACGGGTCTCTTCGCCAGTTGCTGCAATGGTTATACGAAGAGCATCTGTTGGCAAAACATCCACTACAATCTCGCTCCACTCAATAATCGTTGCCGTCTTTGGATCATGCACTGCCTCCATTAATTCTGCGCGCATGATTCCGGGGTCGTTCAAACGGTAAAAGTCATAATGGGCAAGTGTTATACCGCGCCCCGTTTCATACACGCGGCTCACGGTGAAGGTCGGGCTTTGTACATCTTCACTAATACCCATTGACCGTGCTAGACCTTTTGTAAAGGTAGTTTTGCCAGCACCAATGTCACCAATCAATACAATTACTTCGCCGCCCATAATTCGGTCGCCAATTTTTGCCCCGAGTGCCTGCATAGCTTCGGCCGACTTTACCTCTATAATCATAGAGCTATCATACCACATTTTGCCCTAGCACTCATGACCCGCATCGGGTACAATAGGCGTAAGCATTATGCATATTTCAGATGACACATTGCGGAAACTTCTCATTGAGAACGATATCGCATCCGAAGAGCAATTGAAGCCCCTCAAAGAGGAGGCTGTTCGAACATCGCAATCACTTCAAGACACTGTTATCAATACGCATCTTATAACTGAGGCTGAGCTCACTAAACTATATGCGACCTACGCAGATATACCGTACATCGAAATTGATCCGCATGATATTACCCCTGAAACGCTTAACCGCATCCCAGAGCGCATTGCACGTCAATATGAGGCTGTTATCTTTAAGGTTGATGAAGATGGACTACTTCATCTTGCAATGGACGACCCGGATGATGTCCAGGCGATTAGCTTCCTCGAAAAAGAGATCGGCACTAATGTAAAAATTTACGTTGCGCCACATGAAAACATTCTTCAATGTCTTGAAAATTATCGCGGTGATGTGAATGAGGAGCTGAATCAGGTTATTGATATTCAGCGCGAAAATGATGGTACCGCACAACAAGTATCTGAGGCAGATGTTGCCGAGAACTCGCCAATTGCCCAAACTGTTAACCTATTGCTCGAATATGCGATTCGTTCGCAGGCATCCGACATCCATATTGAGCCGCGTGAGAACTTCGTACAGATCCGTTACCGTATTGACGGCGTGCTGAAAGAGGTAAACCAACTGCCGCGTAATGTACTTGGGGCGTTAATTAGTCGTATCAAAATTCTTTCAAACCTTAAGATTGACGAACGACGCGTGCCACAAGATGGTCGTTTTAAGATTAAAATTGCCGGTAAGCAATATGCGCTTCGCGTTTCTACCCTCCCTATTGCCGACGGCGAAAAAGTTGTTATGCGTATTCTTGATGAGTCCAACCAGGCAGTCACTTTGCAGCAGCTTGGTTACTGGGGTCATTCACTGAACGTCATTAGCGACGCGATGACCGAGCCGAACGGCATGATCCTTATCACCGGACCAACGGGCAGCGGTAAGTCTACTTCTTTATTCTCAATTCTTACCATGCTTAATAAACCAGATGTGAATATCTCTACCGTCGAAGATCCTGTCGAGTATAAAATTCCAGGCGTCAATCAGACTCAGACGAATGTGAAGGCTGGCATGACTTTTGCTAACGGGCTTCGCGCTCTCCTCCGTCAAGATCCAAACATTATTATGGTTGGAGAGATTCGCGACGGCGAAACCGCCAACCTGGGTGTCCAAGCCGCTTTGACGGGCCACCTTGTATTTAGCACGCTCCACACCAACAACGCTGCAACCTCTCTGCCACGTCTGCTTGATATGAGAATTGAGCCATTCTTGATTGCGAGTACCGTTAAGGCTGCGGTTGGTCAACGCCTTGTACGCCGACTTTGCATGGTGTGCCGCCAGCAATATACGCCAGGCGCTGAGGAGATTGCCGAAGTCACTAAGTTATTTAATCTGCGAGGCAACCAAACATTCGCCTATATTCATGAGCTCGAATTACAAGCGATGCAACAGCAAGTCGGTGGCGAAACGCCAGCCGGCACCACTGAGCAAACTATTGTATCGATGTGGCATGCAAATCCAGATGGATGCGAGGCATGTAATCATGCTGGCTATAAAGGGCGTATTGGTATTTACGAGGTGCTCGGCGTAAGTATTCCAATTCAGAAGATGATTACCGCCAACGCGACAAGTGAACAAATTCAGGAACAAGCCATCGCTGACGGTATGACCACAATGCAAACCGACGGGCTCGTAAAGATGCTCCGCGGCAACACCACTCTCGAAGAAGTATTAAGGGTGACGCGCGAGTAAGATTATGCCTAATTTTATTTATGTCGCCTCGAATAAGCAAGGTAGATCCCTCTCTGGAATGATTGAAGCGACCGATCGATCTGCCGCACTTAGCGCACTTTCAAATCAGGGACTTACCCCAATTGAGGTTAAGGAAGGGACGTCAAAAAAGGCTACACCGTCATTTCTGAGTGCACTTGGTGGCGGTAAGGTGAAGAGCGACGACCTTGTAATGTTTACTCGTCAATTGAGCGCCATGGTATCTGCCGGTGTTCCGATTTTACGAGCCCTCAACTCACAACATGATCACACCGATAGTAAAGTACTAAAAACGGTATTAGCTAGCATTATTAAAGATGTCCAAAGTGGGTCCGCTCTTGCAGACGCACTTGCTAAGTACCCTAATACATTCAGTGATGTCTATGTCAATATGGTGCGTGCCGGCGAGGCGGCTGGTATTTTGGATGAAATATTAAAGCGACTCGCGTTGCAGCAAGAGAAAAACGCGACGATGCGCAAAAAGATTAAAAGCGCCATGACTTATCCAATGGTACTTGTATTTATTACCGTTATAGCCTTCTTTGGCTTGATGCTTTTTGTCATTCCGCAGATTGGTAAAATTCTTACTGATCTCGGTGGTCCAGATGCAAAACTCCCCCCACTCACACAAGCTATGCTTGGTATTAGTGGTTTCCTACTCCATTATGGGCTCTTTCTTTTGCCGGTTATTGCTGGCGGCATCTATGCCCTTACGCGATGGCTCAAAACTATAGCAGGTAAGCGAGTTCTTCATACGGTCGTCCTTAGGGTGCCGATGATACAGCCAATTATTCAGAAAGTAGCAGTGGCCCGATTTGCCCGGACTTTCTCGGCACTTATCGGAGCGGGTGTTGCTGTTCTTGAGGCCCTGAGCGTTACTGCCCGCGCCGTTGGTAACGTTGTATATGAAGATGCACTCATGGACGCCGCAGAGCAGGTGAAGAATGGTAAGACCCTCTCATCTGTTATCGAAAAGAACCCTCTCTTTCCACCTATTGTTTCGCAGATGCTTGCAGTTGGCGAAGAAACTGGCCAGACTGATACTGTACTTGTAAAGGTTGCCGACTTCTACGAGGAGGAGATTGATGTCGCCATTGATGGTATTAGCGCTATTATCGAGCCGGTTATGATTGTGTTCATGGGCTCAATGGTTGGGCTTATCGCTGCCAGTGTCATGGGGCCAATTGCCGGCCTCGCTCAAAGCATTAAAAGCTAGGTTGCCACTGTTGCAGCATAGTGCTTATGGTATACTGAGTGATAGAAGTACGAGTGGGTAAACATGTCAAAACTATTTTATAAGTCAAAACCTCTAATCGGACTTGATATTAGCCAAACGGGTGTCAAAGTAATGGCTGTTGACCCAAAACATTGGCTCGTTTTAGGGTATGGATCACTCGATCTTGACCCTTCGAAGGTGCAAGTCTCGCTTGATAACCCCGAAGACACCTATCTCGCAGAAAATATTAACACCCTATTGCAGCAAAATATTGTCGGAAGCCTCCATTCCGACCATGTTGTGGTCGGCCTTCCAACGGGTCGCACATTTTCGCGCACGTTTACCTTACCGACTAGCGAAGAAAAACACATTGCCGGTGCCGTAGAAGTTGAAGTTGACCAATATATCCCTATTCCACTTGGTTCACTTTACGTTGATTACGAGGTTATCGAACGAACCAAAGATAAAGTTACTGTGATTATGTCGGCTGTACCCCGGGTACTTGTTGACACCTGTCTTACCGCCGTACGCAACGCTGGTCTTACGCCTGTTATTGCCGAGCCGAGTATTAATGCTGTTGCGCGAGTGCTTGAAGCCACCGAGGAAGGACACTTGTCTACCCTTATCGTTGATATTGGCGCCGCCAGTACCGATATCGCTGTGCTTGATAAGAGCGCGATTCGTGTCACCGGTAGCGTTGGCATTGGCGGCAACACATTTACGCTTGATATTGCTAAGAAGCTCGGTATCGCCCTTGAGAATGCCCACCAGTACAAAGTGCTCAATGGTCTCAACCCTGGTCCGCGACAGGCTAAACTTACCGCGGCGCTTCACCCAAGCCTTACTCGTATCGCTACAGAGATTCGCAAGGTTATTCGCTACTACAACGAGCGCCTTGTTGATGATCGAAAAATCGAACAAGTGCTGATTGTGGGCGGAGGCGCAAACGTGCCTGGTATTGGTGAGTTCTTCACGAATGAGCTCGTGATGCCAGCACGCGTTGCAAGCCCATGGCAAAAACTCGACTTTGGCTCGCTCCCGGAGCCAAACAAGCAGTTCAGGCCTCGCTATATTACCGTGGCCGGCCTTGCATCGGTTAAGGCTGAGGAGATTTGGAAATGATAAATCTCTTGCCTACTGAAGATCAACGCCAGCTTGCTGCCGCACGCACGAATACTCTATTGCTGCGCTATACAATTCTGCTTAGCATTTTCGTGATTGCCCTCGTTATAGAGATACTTGCAGTGTACATTGTCGTGAATATCGGTAAAACACAGAATCAGAGTACGATTAGCGAAAACGACGCCAAAGCTGCAGGCTATGCGTCCGTTAAACAGCAAGCTGATACGTTCCGTTCAAACCTTGCAACAGCAAAATACATTCTCGACAAGCAAGTTCCTTATACGACTCTTATGCTATCTCTTTCGCAGAGCCTTCCAGAAGGCGCTGTTATAGATAAGCTTACTATCGACCCAGCAAGTTTCGGGACACTCAGCAACCTTACCGTTAATACGACATCCTACGATAAAGCCATTGCTGTGAAGACATCTTTACAAAACGCAAAGGTTGGCAATACCCCACTATTTACGTCGGTGAGCTTTGCCTCCGTTTCCTCTGGGGATGCTCAAACTAAGTATCCATTCACTGCAATATACAATGTAACCTATTCTAAGGCGGCACTGGCAAAATGAAACTGAAAAATATGACACCAGTTAAGCTTCGCGTTGTCCTTGCCCTCAGTCTTATTGTTTTGTCTACTCTAGGCATTGGCGTGTTTGCTTTTGGGTATGGACAACTCAAGCTATTCGTCATTGCCGCACAGGACGTAGCAGCCAAGGCCCAGGCAAGCCAGTCAAGTGTGCAAAATCTTGTCGCGACAAAGAAGTTCCTACAATCAAACGCCGACGCCATTAATCGCGCTAACCAGTTAGCGGCCGAGAGTAAGAGCTACGTTTATCAGGATCAGGTGATTAATGACATCAATAAGTACGCTAGCGAGGCGGGTCTAGCTATAACAAACATCGCATTCACTACCCCGACGACAACAGCTGTCGGAGGTACATCAGGCACTACGACACCTCCTGCAACCGGATCAGCTGCAGCAACCTCAGCACCGGCGGGTGTAAAATCGATGACCGCCAATGTTACCGTAAAAAACCCCACCAATTACCTTGCGATGCTTGATTTCATTCACCTTATTGAGCAAAGTTTATTCCGTATGCAAATTTCGCAGGTGGGCATCTCCGCCTCTGGCGATAGCAAAAATCCGAACCAGGTCAGTAGCGACATTTTAACAATCGAGGTGTACGTACGCTAATGAAATCCGACCTTTCCTTTCAGCAGATAAGCCATAGTTTGGTGCATTTTTTGCATCGATATCATGTTTTGATCTTTACTTTCTTTGTACTTGGTGGGCTTTCAGCCGCAACATTTATGCTTTACAGAGTAACTAGCGATACGCAATCAACAAATAGCACTACGGCGAGTAGTTTTGACCAGAAGACGATTGATCGTATTGGTAAACTTCGCAGCGCGAGCGATACTCCGACACCAATTGATTTACCGGCGGGCCGAACTAACCCGTTCCAGGAGTAACCACCATATGATACTTCTTGGGTCCACACTCACCAAAGCACCAGTGATGGGTCTGCAGACAGGTGGTAAAATTGCTCAAACAAAGTCTGCCATCATCGACCCTGCGACGCTCACTATTATTGCCTACATCGTAGAGAGTTCATTGCTTAAAGAGGGGATATGGGTGCTTCGTATTGCTGATGTCCGTGAACTTAGTGATCTCGGCTTCATTGTTGATTCTACCGATGAGTTTATTCATCCAGAAGATGTCCTTAAGGTTAATGAGGTTTACAAGCTCAATTTCCCACTGCTTGACATGCCTGTCATAGATGAGAAACGACGCAAGCTCGGCAAAGTTATCGACTTCACGCTGGAGACCAGTACGTTTACCATACAGCAACTGACCGTTCGCCGGCCATTATTCAAAAGTTTCAATGACACCGAGCTTCTCATCCATCGATCTCAGATTATTGAAATCAACGATGATACTATTGTCGTCCATAGTGAAGCAAAGGCGCCAGAGCCAGAGCTCCATGAAGTCGTTGGTAGCTATGTTAACCCGTTCCGTAAGTCTAACTCGCCAACGCCGGAATCGAGTGACACAAAAGCTTCTTAATTATCTTTCCCGTCTAGTGCAGACTTGATATCATCGTAGCTAAACCCTTGACGCGCTAAATATTGCATAAATTTTTGGTTGTCAGGGTATTTCGCTCGTTTTTTGCTTACGATTTTTGCCAGTTCATTACTATCACTGCGTTCTGTCGACGCAATTGCCTCTTCGATAATACCAGAGGCCACTCCCTTTGCGGACAATTCAGATTGCAGCTTGCGCCGACTCATACCTTTACGCTGGTTCCTATTTTCTACCCACCAATGCGTAAATTTGATATCGTCTATATGGCCCTTATCTAAAAGCCTCTCGAATACGCGTGTGGTGAGCTCTACACTCACGCCTGGCCGTTCTTTAATCTCACCTGTACGTTTATTTCGTACCCGAGTAGCGCGTGTCTTCCTATATAAGTAGTCTCGTATTTCTCGTGCGCTGTGCGGCCGCATAATACAATACTCAAGAGCCCTAGCATATAGCTTACCAAATTGACTCTCGACTTCAAATTCATCTAGCTCTTCTTCTGTGAATTCTTTGCCGACCCGAATTCCCAGGTCGGTAACCTGGGAGATATCGAGGCTGAATCTGAATTTACCATCAATTAAAATATTGATGCGATTCGGGTCTTTTTGTTGCGATGAGAGCCCGGTAACCTTCATGTCGACCCTACTTCCAGGTGCGCGTATTGTTCTTTTCTTCTTTCAAGCGCACTGCTTCGACAAGCAGCATACATTCATCCTGGACTGATTCGTCTTGAAATCCACGATCAATTGTGCGCTGCTTGATAAACGTCTGCCACTCTGCGAGTGTTAGTGAAATATCGGGCAATTCCGCCATTACGCGTCCTGTTCTTCGGATACTTTCTTGCGGACTTTTCCATCAATTTCGGTCAGCACTTCTGGATGCTCCTTCAGATACTTCTTAGTGGCTTCACGTCCTTGGCCGATCTTAGCATCGGCGTAGTCAAACCATGCGCCAGCCTTGCCGACGATACCGTGTTGTACTGCAAGATCAAGCACATCACCCGTCTTGGAAATGCCTTCGTTGTACATAATATCGAACTCTGCAACGCGGAATGGTGCCGCAATCTTGTTCTTCACGATCTTCACCTTGGTACGGTTACCGATGATTTCTTCACCCTCTTTAATCTGGCCGGTGCGGCGAATGTCCATGCGAACACTCGCATAGAACTTGAGTGCATTACCACCGGTGGTTGTTTCAGGGTTACCAAACATCACACCAATTTTCATGCGGATCTGGTTAATAAATATAACCGTTGCCTTGCTTTTATTGATGATACCCGTAAGTTTACGAAGCGCCTGGCTCATAAGTCGTGCCTGGAGCCCCATGTGGCTGTCGCCCATGTCACCATCAATCTCAGCCTGTGGAACTAATGCCGCAACTGAGTCAACCACGATCAAATCAACTGCGTTTGAACGAACGAGCGTCTCTACGATCTCAAGTGCCTGTTCGCCATTATCTGGTTGGCTTACAAGCAGATTGTCGGTATCAACACCAAGCCTTCGGGCATATGCTGGATCAAGGGCATGCTCGGCATCAATAAATGCTGCTGTACCGCCTTGTTTCTGTATTTCGGCAATTGCGTGCAAGGTGAGTGTTGTTTTACCACTGCTCTCCGGGCCATATATCTCAAGGATGCGGCCCTTAGGATAGCCGCCGCCAAGTGCGATATCAAGGCTCAGACTACCACTTGGCAGCAATTCAACATCAGCTTTTTTTGCCTCGCCAAGCCGCATAATTGAACCATCGCCAAATTGCTTGGTGATTTGATCCATTGCGAGCCCCAAAGCTTTAAGTTTACCCTCATCGGCTGTTGGTTTGTCCCCCAATACCTTGCTTTCTGACTTTTTAGCCATACCGTAAATATCCCCCTTATATTGTTCTCTTTATTATACCTTATGTACCCTGTTGATGCATAATCATCCCGCCTACGCTCATCGTGCTATAATAATCCTATGAAACAACGCGGTTTTACTGTTATCGAGCTTTTGGTTGTCTTAGTTATTCTCATTATCGGTGCGTGGCTCTTTTTTAGCGAGCAGGATAATGTCACTGCCGTCCAGCGTGATTCAGCGCGCAAAGTAGCAATCAACGCGATGTATTATAACCTCGAGGAAGTATATTATCCGCAGCACAGCTACTACCCGCAACATATCGATAGCAAAACGCTTCGTGCAATGGATCCAGCTCTCTTTACTGATCCCACCGATATTGCAATGGGGGAGTCCGATTCAGACTACCGCTACGACGCTACAGGTTGCTCTACCGATGGCCACTGCACGGGCTATACGCTTCGTAGCATTATGGAACGCGAATCAGATTACGTAAAAACAAATCGCAGTCACACTAATAACTAGTTTTTCTCGTTTATTTCCACGGGTTCAACTGGTCGACCGTTTTTAAATGCCTCAACCGCATTGTTAAGCTGCGCAATCTCAGCGCGCGGGTTGGCAACATATGAAAAGCGATAGGTTGTTTCTTCACCCTCAGTGCTCAAGCGAATCGAGCCATAATTAAACATTGTCTGCAAAATCCCTGTTTGAAGAAAGCTCGCATCCTCTATGTTAAGGAGACTCACCGTTTGCTCGCGGCGAGAAAATAATGTGAGCTGAATTTCCTGAATCACACTTTCGTTTGTAAGGAAGAACTGGTTACTAAGGTATACCCAGATTGCGATATAGCCACCCATTAACACAAGTATGATGGCGAGGACACCAAGCAAGAGAACTGTGCCGAAGTTCGGTATATTCACAATACGTAGTAGTTGTATAATGTTATTGTAGTTTGCTAAGAAGCTTGCAATCATTGCTACAAGCAGGCCCGTGACAAACACTGGCGCGAACAAGCCGATTGGGTGCCGGCGCACGGAGCTAATCACATACTCGGCATCGCTGAGGTTAAGGTGTGGATATAGCCGCATTGACTCGTCATGCTTCTTCTGGATTTCCGGGCTGATCTCTTGTCTAATTGGGTCGGTTGACCTCGCAATATGTACTATCTGCCGCTGAACTTCGGGTCCTGTTGGTTGTTGCGGCATTGCAAATAATGGCTTACCATCTGTGTCATATGCGACAGGCTTGTCGTTGGTCTGGTCGTCTTTATTCATAGATAATCCCCTCTTATTATTGCTTTTGTAAGTGCCGTTTCGCCTTTTGTGTTACTTGACGTCCGCGTGGCGTCCGCTCGATAAACCCGATCTGTATTAAGTACGGCTCGTAGAAATCCTCAATCGTAGACATCTCGTCACCTGTTAGTGCGGCGATTGTATTGAGGCCAACTGGCCTATCGCCATAATGCTCTATCATGCTCTCTAATAAGTTTCGGTCGGCTGGGTCGAGCCCCAGATCATCAATCTCCATCATTTGTAGCGCACCGTGAGTCATGACTGTATCGATAATACCGTCACCATTCACATCAGCGAAATCACGAACTCGCTTGAACAAACGGTTCGCAATACGTGGCGTTAGCCGTGCACGCGTTGAGAGTAGCGCCGCAGACTCAGCATCGATTCTCGACTCCAAAATCTTCGCTGAACGCGTGATAATTTTACCAATTTCATCAGGAGTATAGAACTCCAGGCGATAAATATGCCCAAACCGATCACGCAGTGGCGCCGCCAAACTACCCGTGCGCGTCGTTGCACCTATCACCGTAAACTTAGGTAAGTCTAGGCGAATACTGCGGGCGGCGGGACCCTTGCCAATCACGATATCAAGTTTAAAATCTTCCATTGCAGAATAGAGCACTTCTTCAACAGCACGGCTCAGACGGTGGATTTCGTCGATAAATAGGATGTCGCCATCTTGCAGGTTTGTCAGAATGCTCGCAAGATCACCCGCACGTTCAATTGCAGGGCCACTTGTAATGCGAAGCCCCGCTCCCATTTCATTAGCAATCACGCTTGCCATGGTTGTTTTACCAAGCCCAGGAGGCCCATATAGCAGAACGTGGTCGATTGGCTCGCCACGTTTTTTTGCTGCATCGATTGCGAGACGCAAGTTTTTCTTCAGGCGTTCTTGGCCAATGTAGTCATCAAAATTCTGCGGCCGCAGAGTGATTTCAATAATCTGTTCGTCGCTATCTTCATCATGGGTGCTGGTATCTACAATTCTCTCAATAGCCATTGCTTATATTGTAACAGATTACTAGCCCCGGAGCGCTTCTGTCACCCGCTGAGCTGTAGGAAGGCTCGTATCGACGCCATCGAGTGCTTTTGTTGCGTCAGCTAGGTTATAGCCTAGGGCGATCAATGCCTCAAGCGCTTCGTCACTTGTATTGAGTTCGGCCTGCGCCGCTGGTTCCTGTTTATACACGACTGGTATGCCCACTTTATCACTAAGATCTACTACTACCCGCTCGGCTGTTTTCTTGCCGACACCGGAAGCCTTTGCAAGATACATGCTATCAGCATTCGCAATAGCATTTCGCACATGCTCGGCTTCACCCAAGCTCAAAATCGCAAGCGCTGCTTTTGGCCCTACGCCTTGTACTGTAATCAACATTTCGAAGAGCTTTTTTGCGGCTAAACTTGAAAAACCGAATAGTTCTTGGCTCTGTTCACGAATGTGGTGATACGTGTAGAATTTCACCTGCTGATCAAGTGTCACCGCCTCATAGTCAAGCATGGTGACATTAATCTCATATCCAACACCCACTACATCGACAATAACGGACCCGCCAAATTTTTCAGCCACTACCCCAGCAATATGTGCAATCATAGTAGGTATTGTAACAGATTAGTGGCCCGGCTGACAGGTAGCCATCCCCGCCATATAGCGCGTACCGTCAACCTGGCTCTGCGGTATTTGCACCCATTGGCCTGTTTGCATGTCGCACGCCGTTACCATGTCGCTATGCACTCCATTGCCGTTATTACTGCTTACCTTACAATTCGTGGTATCAGTGGAGTACTTAGTGCTATCGAAGTCTGAGGTGTTAATCGTTTCAACTTTGCCAGTAGAGAGGTTACAGACTTGCTCAGTAGGGGCTTTGCAGTTCGTCGTATCCTTTGACTGCTTTGTGCTATCAAACGTCGATTCGTCGATTGATGTTACTTTCCCGGTTTGTAGGTCACACACACTAATCATCGTTGGTGTTGCCTGACAACTATTTGTCGGCAGTGCACCCGACATAAAGTACTCAGAATAGGTGTTAGGGCCAGCTTTGTCTGCAAGTCCGCCACTCCCGCTACATACTTGCCGCTGGGTAATACCGCTCGGTACCGGAAAGGGAACATCCTTTTTACCCGCCAACAGTTTTGTCATCGTGTTACGCCAAATTGGCCCGGCCATATCGCTACCGCCGCTTGCCATCACTGTATTATCATTGTTGCCGACCCATACACCCACTACATACTGTGGATTATACCCAATTGTCCAGGCGTCCCTATCGTCATTTGTCGTACCAGTTTTTACAGCAACGGTGTGCCCTGCTACCGTAAGACTCGAGCCAAATATATGTGAACGCGTTTTGTTGTCACTTAGGATGTTAGAAAGTAAGTAGGCGCCCTCTTTACTGATCACCTGCTTGCTTATTGGCAGGCTTTTAAAGATGTCCTTACCGTACTTATCTTCCACCTGATTGATTGTTGATATATCATATTGTTGACCTTGGTTGGCAAATGCGGCGTAGGCATGCGCCATTTGTTCAAGAGGCACTTCTGCCGAACCAAGCGCTAACGTGAGCCCGTAGTTTTTGTTTGCGTCAATAGTCGTAATACCAAGGTTTTTCGCTGCTTGTATTGTTCTCGACACGCCGTACGATTGCATTACATGGATACTTGGGATATTCAGTGACCAATCAAGCGCTTGACGCGTTGTTACCTGGCCACGGCTTGCTTCATTATGGTCAGCATCACGCGGCACATAGCCGCCGCCAAAATCGATTACTTTATCTTGTAATACTGTTGCTGGTGTAATCGTACCGTCCGCAAGCGCGTATGAATAATACATAGGCTTAAAGCTTGAGCCTGGCTGGCGCGCCGTTGTCACCATATTCACTTTGCCCCAGTTCGGATCATCATAGTTGGCACTACCCACAAGCGCGCGTATCCCACCGGTAGCTGGGTCAATCACGATGCCGCTTGCATTGCTACCGCCCATCGCGTTGATGTGCACCATACCCGCGCTCACGCTATCGAGAAGATTTTGCTGAGCCGTTAAGTCAAGCGTAGTCTTCACCTGATAGCCCGAACGCATCACCATTTCATAGCCATACTTCCTACTTAATTCATCGATAACCATTTGGGCAAAGTGTGGCGCAACTGAGTTGATTGACTGCGCGGTTGAAGCATACGTTAGCGCTTCAGCGAGGGCCGCTGTTTTCTGTGCTTCAGTGATATAGCCATTCGTTACCATGCGCGTAAGTACTGTTGTTTGGCGCTCTTTAGCATAGGTTGCATTGCCACTAATTGGCGAGTAAGCATTCGGTGCTGGCAACACACCTACGAGCATCGCGCTTTCAGCAAGATCGAGGTCTTTCGGCGCTTTACCAAAATATAATTTCGCAGCGTCCTCGATGCCAAACGCGTTCTCGCCAAAGAATACAGAATTCAAATACATATCCAGGATTTGATCTTTACTATAGTGTTGTTCGACGGCGATCGACATGAACAGCTCCTGATACTTACGAACATAGCTATGCTGGTCGCTTAGAAGCGTATTCTTTACCAGCTGCTGCGTAAGTGTAGAGCCGCCGCCTACCCCTGTAAAGAGCGCTCTGAATATACCTGAGAAACTGAACCCTCCATGCTTATAGAAATCATGGTCTTCGCTCGCGACGAGCGCATTCTTCATAGTAGGCGATATCTGGTCAAGGGGAATCTGGTTGCGATGTTCAGCCTTGCCAACACTGTAAAAGGACTTACCATTCATGTCTTCTAGCACAATACCTGTGTTGTTTCTGTTCATCAAACGCTCAGGATCATCAATATCGTTCGCAAGTATTATATAGGTGATTAAGGGTATTAGTATTAAAGCAGCCACAATAGGTGTTGCGATGACAATAATTTTCTTCTTACGAGACAGCCCGAGGAACCAGCCAACCAGACCCTTTTTTTTGGGTGCCCTGGCAGCCTGTACCTTGGGTTTATTATGAGCAAGATTCGTGTAGCGGTTCATCCGCACCGGCTGCCTACGTTTTACCATAACATTATTTTACACCTGTTCGGTACGCAGTGTAAACGCGCACATTATCGCGGCCGCCAACGCATCGGCACAGTCATCTGGCTTTGGTACTTCAGTCAGACCTAATTGTATACGCACCATTTCCTGAATCTGCTTTTTATCAGCCCTGCCGTAGCCTGTCATGGTCTGTTTAATCTGTAGCGGCGTGTACTCTTCTATCCGCAATTTTGCCTGCCGTCCAGTCAGCATCGCCACACCACGCGCATGCGATACACTCATTGCCGTCGTTACATTTTGGTTAAAAAAGAGCTTTTCGATCGCCATTACGGTTGGTTTTGTTTCGTTGATGATTTCAGTGAGTCCGTTATAAATTTCCTCAAGTCGATCAGGCAGTGGTGTATGTGCGGGTGTGGTAATTACCCCAGCCGTTACTAGCTTGGTTTGTCCCTTATTAGCGTCGATCACGCCAAATCCCAAGATACCCGTTCCTGGATCAATTCCGATAATTCTCATTTCTACTAGTATATCAGTCTATTCTTTGCGACGGCTGAGTATTCGAAGCAGTCGACCACTGGCTGTACCGATTTCTTCGCGCCACTCCCAAACGCCGTAGCTAAATGCTAGGGTACCCACGCCGCCCATCACCCACCATGTTGCCATTGATGCGCTACCTTGCTTGTATGGCTCGACGGGATATTTTACCGTTTCACTACCCGCAACCGCCACCTTCCTGCATCGATTTGTCGCAGGGTTTCGTTCATATCCATCACTACAAGGTAATACGGCGGCCGCTTCGCTTGCAATCGATCGGCACCTGTCAGTTTCAGGATTACGCACCTGCCCTTCCTTACACGGTGTTTGTGTGCTGCTACTGGCCGCCATGATCTTACGGCAACGATTCGTTGTCGGGCTGCGTTCCGAGCCTTCGTCACACGTTGCAAGTGCGTTCAACGCATCCTCAAGTGAGCGGCAACGATTCGTTTCGGGGTTCAAATATTTACCGTCAGCGCATTCCTGAGCTGGTGGTGGCGTGATTACATTTGCGCCATCCGGCGTCGGTGTTGACGTCCATTGCCAACTGCCTCCATTATCTCGCGCATATCCGTAGCCTTGCAGACTACTTCCCGCCGATTCATATTGCGTCATCGTTTCAGGGAATTGCACTAATCCCCATGTATCTTCAACCCACACATAGCCACCGCTATTCGTGAGTGACAATCTTCCGCCGGTGTCGGTTTGTGAAACTAACAGATACTTGCCAGGTTCTACCAGGCCATACTTCGAAAGATCAAATGTGTTTGTGCTCGTACGTGTACTCGACGAGCTGTCTGTACGCAGTACATATGACGATAAATCAATTGGCTGATTAGAATCATTAATAAGCTTTACGTAATCGCTGCAAAGCACATTATTATCCAGTGGATCACAATCGCTGGCGTACGGATAGATCTCGACTACATGCAAGCCGGCTGGGATATTTGGCACGGTATACAGCCCATCGTCAAAAAGCGGCTGATATGGCATGCCGAATGCTGCTGCAGTCGTTGCCGTTGAGTACCCAGATGTTGTTGAATTTCGCATTAGCCAAGTATCTGCTGCACCACCTATTTGCGATATGTGCTGTTTATATGCTGTGTTTGAAAGTACCAAGCCTTTAATAACCTTTGGCGTCACAACCATCTGAGACCAGCCGGTCATATTATATGTTGCGTTCTCCACTCCACTTTGTGCAATCACTACCTGCATGTTTGGCTCAATATAGCCAGCACGTGCACTCATTACTGCTGAGCGACTATTCTCTGTGTCGGTGAGTGTCCAGTCACTTAAATCTTGTAGTGAATTACTTTCATTATAGATCTGAATAAATCCAATATCCGTTCCGTTATTGGCTGTTTTATATGAAGTAATAATCAGCGGTGAAATAGCGGGTTGAGGGGCTGTCGGCGTCGTTATGATATCGTCCGCACGCGCACCTGGCGCAAGCCAGACACACATTACCAACACTACACAAATTCTTACAATTATACTTAGCTGCTTCACTCTTTGCCTTTAAAGCTTATGTATACCTTAAATATACACCTTATAGCTAAGTAAGTTGCGGGTCAATAAAAAACTGGTTAACTACGCTTGCTTTGTGGCTAACTATCAACTTCAGCAGTAATGTCACCGTTGGTGTATACATTCACAACGTCATCAAGATCTTCAAGGGCGTCAAGTACTTTCAGTAGTTTGCGGGCTGTTTCTGGATCATCCACTGGCACATCATTGTTTGCAACATATTGCAGCTCCGCATCCTCAACAGCTAGGCCGGCCTCAACGATTGCAGTACGAACTTTGGCTAGATCTTTCATGTCAGTATATACTGTTAGCCCGCTGCTTTCTTCGACTGCGTCCTCTGCGCCAGCATCGAGCACTGTTAGTAATGCATCTTCGCCAGTTGCTGCAACGCGAATCACCCCCTTGCGAGTGAACTGGAAGAGCACACTGCCAGCATCTGCCATCGTGCCACCATTCTTTGTGAGCGCCGTGCGGACTTCTGGGTAGGTACGATTCTTATTGTCCGTTGCAACTTCAACGATAATGCCTACGCCACCTGGGCCATAGCCTTCGTAAACAATTTCTTCAAGTGCTGCTGCGTTTTTATCGGCTACACGATCGATTGCCCGCTGGATGTTCGCGAGGGGCATATTTGCAGCCTTCGCTTTCTCAATCGCAAGCGCAAGGCTTGGATTCATAACAGGGTCGACCCCACCACGCGCTGCAATTGCAATCATATTACCGAGTTTCGTAAATACTGCACCGCGCTTTGCATCAACGATTGCTTTCTGACGATGAGTCGTCGCCCACTTACTGTGTCCTGACATAGAAATCTCCTACTGTTTCTGATCAAATCTAGTCATAGTATACCACATTGACCCCCGTTATTCCACGACGGATGCCGTATAGAGTTTATAGCCCACTCTGAGCTTCATATGTATAAGAATTACCACAATGATTGCCATATAAAGTATCACGCCCCACCACTGCCATATTGGCTTTTCGAGCGCCCATGGAATGTCCGCGCACCAATTAATAATCGTGATTTGTATATGGAGTAGCTGCTCAGCAGGCCAGCCAATGGCCGCGGCAAATACCGGCATAATAATAGTGCCGATTCCCGCAATTGCAACCAGCAACATGATAAATGGGATAAGCGGTAATATGAGCACATTGGCCACTGGTGCGATCACACTCAGTTGCTGAAATGCCACGACCATAATGGGTAGCGTGGCGACTTGAGCGGCTATTGTTTCAATAAGTAGCTGGCCAAGAAATGGCACGTTTTCTTCACCAAAGAAGTAGGCAGTTGCAATTGGCGCAATAATCATTACGCCTGCAAACGCTGCAAAACTCAGCAGCCACCCTAGATCTCCCCACACATAGCTAGGGTTCACTAACACCGTCATGGAAGCCGCTACCGCAAGGAGTGTGATTGGATGAAATTTACGATCATAATACCATGCCCACAACCCTAACCCAGCGACGAGTCCAGCGCGCGTCATACTTGGGCTGAGCCCGGTCATCGCAATAAATCCAACAATCAAACTACTACCCGCAAGCATTGCTAGATACTTTGATATTTTTGCGAACAATCGTCGCCCAATACGTACTAAGATTGTTAGATTATACCCACTTGCCACCACGATGTGTGTGAGCCCTGTAACTTTTAATGCATCAACTAGGTCATTTGGCAGGGCGCTTTTTTGCCCCAATAAATATCCGATACCCAAGCTTGCTTCAGGCTCGGCGATCGCCTGGCGAATATCACTCGCAAATCCATCGCGCACATTTAACGCTACGTCGCCGGGTACCGGGCGCTGGATGTGCATTACTTTCCCTATAATCGAGGCGCTGAATCCACCGAACCCTTTGTCGATAATGCCTTTTATCATAACGCTATCGCTTCGTTTTGCCACATCCCCGCCTTTCACGGTTGCAAACATGGTCCCTACAAATGCATGGCCGTCAATGTGTATGCTTTTTAAGGTCATATGTGTGCCCTGCGATTTTATATCTATATCATCAGCCACAATTCCTGTTACTATCACCTGGTGCTTATAATATGCGTGGTACCTTGATACGCCCCCAATCGCTATCGTACCTCGACCAAGTCCGAGAAGCGCACCGCCAATACAGACGGTTATTAACAATATTCGTCTGAGCCGCCAAAATGCTAGAGCAATCAATGTGGCTCCGCTTGCCCACATTATCCAGGAATTTTGTGGGCATATAGGCGCAATTGCCGTGCCGCCGACAAAACTTAAGCATACTGCCGTCATATGCCATGTAGGATGGATTCGCCTGCGCAACCAGTACATTGCCTGATGGTATCATACGGCGAAAAGCATCGTACAGCCACAAAGCCTCCGCGTTAACTATCTTGACAGTATCAGAGGTGAGGTGGTATAGTTTTAGAAGCTTTATGACAAGCAGCTATGGGCCCATAGCTCAGCCGGTTAGAGCACCTGCCTTTTAAGCAGGGTGTCGTGAGTTCAAGCCTCACTGGGCCCTCCAGGAAGAATCAAACAGATTGCACTTTACGCCCCCAATAAGGCGGCGTTTTAGTTTATAGACGGAAGTTATCAAGCCTAGGCTGGATAAAGTGCAGCTGCTATACTAGCCCTTAACGAATGAGAAACAATATTGCCAAACTCTACCTCTGTAATCTTTTGACTGGACTTGTCCTTTGGTACTCAGTTGAAAAACTGTTCATGTATAAAATTGGTATTGATGCATTTGGCATTAGCATAAATGCAGTCGTACTTGTTATTATTACAAGTCTGTTTGATGTACCGTTCGGTGTACTTGCTGATCGCTGGAATCGTAAATATACATTAGCACTTGGCATAATCGCTCTAGGCATAGGCTCGTTAATCGCGGGCTTGAGCCATAGCCTCCTCATGTATACCTTGGGTACTGCCATTTATGGCATATACCTCTGCATGACTAATGGGACGTTTCAAGCGATTACCTACGATACGTTAAAAGAAGTTGGTAAAGAAAAACTGTATGCCAAACATCAAGGTGGAAGCTATGCACTCTTTATGGCTGGCATTGCGATTGCGTCACCCGCAGGTGGTTATATGGCAGCGCACTTCGGTTATCGCTCAACCTATTACTGGAGCGCCGCACTCTGCACAGTAAACTTGCTGGTGATACTGAGCATGCATGAACCGACTTTTCATAAGGCAGAAGCAAGCATTAGTTTACGCAAACACATTGGCTTAGCCTCTAAGCTCATCTTCAATAATAAGACCCTGGCGTATTTGAGTAGTATCCTCTTGGTATCGGGTATGTTGCGTAGCTCCTTAAATGAATATGCGGGTCTTTACTTTATTGCTATTGGCTTTGGTGCGGTCGGTAGCGGTTGGGCTAATGGCGGTAAGTGGCTGTTTGGGGCAATTGGACAATACTTAGCATCACGCTTGGCAAAGTTGTTCCCATTTATGATTGCAGCATTCTTTCTGGCTTTCATGGTTATGAGCAGCTGGCGCACTCCACTTGGACTAGTGTTCTTCTATCTATGTACGTTTTCGTATGGCATCATCTTAAATGAAGCTCAAGCTATGGTGCAAGATAGAGTTGCTAGTGACGTAAGGGCGACCATTTTTTCACTCATCAACTTTGGCACGAGCGCGTTGATGATACCGTTAGGCTTGGCTTTTGGTGCATTGGCTCAACACTATAACGTGTTTGCCGCCTATCAGCTGTTTGCAGTAATCGGTTTGCTTTATTTTATCGTAGGGCTTGGTTGGCGTAGAAAGGTGCGTATCAGCCCAACTGATACTATTAAAACTGCTACACTACCCCTTACTTAAGCCTAGGTATAAACACTACGGGGAATTATGTGTGAGCCTCACTCTCGTTTACTCATCTGGTATTGTCTGAATCTGCTATCCAGTAAATCCCGCAACGGACTAGCTCATTAATGAGAGTTATCGACTCGGGGGCTGACCTCCAAACATAAGCCCTACAAAGGCTCCTCATCCGAGCAGCCTTTTCTTTGTTACAATTACATGATGGGTAGCTCGGATTTATATTTAAAGAAAAGGCTGCCGACTAAAGCTTAAACAATCAGGCAAATAGAACCACTTTGTTTGAATGTATATTGTAAATATTCTTAGCATTTTAGGAGAGAAATACGAGCTTACCTGCCATTAACGAGCCTATGGAGCAATGCGAAATGTCAGCCCAGGACGTACTTGCGTTATACGACTTGTTTAAGTCGCAGGGCATTAAAATCTGGCTCGATGGAGGCTGGGCGGTAGATGCTCTACTTGGTGAACAGACGCGTACTCATGGAGATATCGACATCGTCATACAAGAAAAAGGTTTGCTACAGATACGTGAATTGCTTGAAGCCCATGGATACAGCGACGTGCCCGCGGAGGATACTCGTCTCTATAATTTTGTACTTGCTCAACATTAGTCAAGTTCCACACTGGCTACGAAGTTGATGCAGATGACTATCATGACGTGTCCTTACTTTGTGAAAAGTATGTACTAAAGATACCCGAAGATTATTCCAGCTTTATGTAGAACGCTAGAGGGTTTGGTTGCGATTGGCATATTCGGCAGTCTTCCAAACCTACAAAGGGTATCTACCCATGGTGCGATTTGTGCTCGTGAGGCTTACGGTAGAATAACACCTCAACAATCGCGAGCAATATGCAGGCTGTGACTACTCCATTTTGGTATTTCACTATTGCGAGCACATATTGCTTACTCGCATTATCCAGCACGACCGCATTACTAAATGCACCATAGGTAAGCATGACGCCAAGAACAGCAAAGACGAGGCTGCCAATAATACTTCGATAATGCGAAGAGACTTTTTGTGAGCGGAACATGACAAGGAATGCAGGTGAGAGTGTTAGGGTGATTGATACAATGCTTGCAAGTGGTGGACTTACAATTACTATGCCAGCTTGCGCTACAAATGGCGTGAGGCTATTTGTCCAGAGATTAGCCATTAGTGCACCCGCAGCAAGCGCAATTGTCGGCACGCCCATACTTCGACGACTGGTCCAGGCGACAAGCAAGAGAATACCTACATAAACTGCTAGCATGATCAAATAGGTCATGCCTATATTGTACACCCTTAACAAAAAGAGGAAGCGCATAGGCTTCCTCTTTTCTACTATGCACCGACCTTATCTTTTTTATGTCGGCGATTGGCATTACGTTCGATGTATTCAATAATCGGTGTCGTAACATCACGATTTGTTACCTTCTCGATGCCAAACCCAGGACTTGCATTCACTTCAAGAATCAGCGGGCCGCGGGCGGAGCGCATTAGGTCGACGCCAGCAACTGTTAGTCCCATTGCCTTTGCTGCTTTTATTACCATTTTGTTTTCTTCTTCAGTAAGTTTCACGCTTGTACCTTCGCCGCCTTTATGGAGGTTTGAGCGGAAATCATCGTCAAGGCTTTGACGCTTCATACTTGCAACTACCCGTGAACCAACAACGAAAGCACGAATGTCAGTACCAGCAGACTCCTTTACAAATTCCTGCAAAAGAATGTTCGTGCCATCTTCGTTTGAAAGGTAGAACGCCTGGAGTACGGACTTTGCGGCCTTTTTGCTTTCGGCGAGTACTACACCGTTGCCGTGCGTACCGCGGGCAAGCTTGATAATGACCGGTGTACCACCGAGTTTATCGATGAGGTCATCAATATCGGTGGGATTACGGCTAAATACCGTTTTTGGCACACCAACGCCAGCTTTTGCAAGCAGTTGCATACTGCGAAGCTTGTCGCGACTGCGCGTGATAGCGAGCGAACTTGATACTGTATATACGCCCTGCATTTCAAGCTGACGCACGATAGCTGTACCATACTTTGTCATACTGTTCGCAATACGAGGAATGATTACATCGTAGCCAGAAAGGTCTTCACCGCGGTAGCTTACCGTTGGATTACTTCTCTCAATACTCGCATAACATTCGCGGTATTTAATAATTTTTACTTGGTGGCCACGCTCTTTGGCGACATCACGAAGTCGCTTGGTTGAGTAGTTTCCATTACCGTTACTGAGAATCGCGATTTTCATAGTCCAATGTCTCCTCGCTGGTTTTCTAGATGGTATTTTTCAAAGAATGCTTTTGGATCAAGCGCCATTTCTTGGTTGAGCACATTAGTTTTTACTTTTTGTTCATCAGTGCGAATCGTGCCGCGCGACACATCTACTAAGAACTTACGATATAACAGTTTATTTCCGACAAGTACAGGGTAAGTATTCTGCGAGCGATCGGCGAGTGTAAATGACCCACGTACCTTTCGCTTTCCCAGTACAATCGTTAATTTTACACTATAGCGAACCTGCTGGGTACCATTTGAGCTTCGCACTAAACGAACTTTATACAATTTCGTTGAGTGTTTTTTGCCCGTATAGTATGGCGAGCCTTTCGCAAACAGGACATAATGGAGGGTAAAGTCATCATCAATATGCAGTTCACTTGCCCAAATTGAAGAACTGTCGGCGCCGGTGTCTATCTTCGCCGGTACGCCCCGCACGGGTTCCCCAGGGAAACTTGCCTTAGCGGTGCGTCCAATGATCGTTTTTTCTTTAGCGGTCATAATCCATATATTCTACCATAAATATGCACAAAAGTAAATACTCTTATGCTATAAGTATACACCTATAGCAAGTTTAGGAGAATATGCCACGCTTTTTTGCTTCGCCAAATTGTTCGAGTAATTCGCGCTGCTTTTTGGTGAGTTTTGTTGGGATATCCACGATTACACTCACAATATGTGCGCCTCGAGCATCACTCCGCAAGTGGGGTACACCATGACCGGAGAGCTTAAAGTCGGTACCTGACTGTGTGCCTGCAGGTACTTTCATCGTAACAACGCCATCTACTGTTTCTACATCGATCTCTGTACCAAGCGCTGCATGAACCATGCTAATATGCTCTTCGCTCAGAATGAGGTTGCCCTCTCGCGTGAACTTCTTGTGAGCCCTGACGCGAACATGCACATACAAGTCGCCCTTGGCTCCGCCGCCGATTGCCTCGCCGTGTTCGCGTAAGCGAATCGTTGCCCCATCATCAATACCTGCTGGAATCTTTACCTTAATTATCTGCTCATGGCGCTCAACGCCACTACCATGGCACTTCGTACAGATTTTTTCCGGAATTTTGCCTTTGCCCTTACAGATCTCACAGGGAACCGCCTGCTGAATTGGGCCGAACATTGTGTTCATTACACGCACACGCTGGCCAGCACCCTTACAGGTTTCACAGGTTTTCATAGAGTGGCCAGGTTCAACAGTTGTGCCTTTACAGTGAGTACATTCATCATCGAGATTAAGCGACAAGTCTATTTCTTTACCGAAAATAGCTTCCTCAAACGATAATGTTACTTGTACTTCTACGTCGCGACCTTTTGCGGGGCCATATGTTTGTTGCCCGCCGCCGCCAAAGAACTGACTAAAGATATCGCCGAATGCGCCGCCATCAAAATTAACATTTTGGCCATTAAAGTCGAAGCCTTCAAAGGGATTGCCACCCTGCGGGCCACCCCCTCCGCCGCCAACACCAGCGTGACCAAATTGATCGTAGCGCTGACGTTTCTGCTTATCTTTGAGAACTTCGTAGGCTTCGTTGGCTTCTTTAAACTTTACTTCGTCACCGCCCTCTTTGTCCGGGTGATATTTAACAGCAAGCTTACGAAAAGCCTTTTTAATCTCATCGTCACTGGCGCTTTTAGAAACACCCAAAATTTCGTAATAGTCGCGTTTACTCATCTGTTACTATCATAGCTAATTAGCACTTGGATGTCTAGAGTGCCAAGCAAAATACTTCATACCCTACCTTGGATAAAATAATTTATATTTAGAGCTGTTTCCTTAGAAATGCTCGCGAATGTGCGAGTAACTGTATTCCCAAGTTGCTTCAACCTTTTTGTGGGGGTTAAAGATGTCGAGGGGATCATACATGCGTTTTATTTCACGCATATAGCCCAGTACTGACGGACTATACATATGCTCGAGCCATGGGCCACGAACTAACCCATCATTGTGCTCGCCAGAGATTGAACCGCCATACTTGATAACGAGCTCGTTCACCTCTTTTTGCGCAGGCTGTAATTTCGCACGCTCTTCTGGATCTTCAATCTTCATGAGTGGAATTACGTGGAAATTACCATCACCTAAGTGGCCAGCAATTGTCGCCAATAATTTGTACTTTTTGATGATATCGCGGAGCTGTGGCAGGAACTCTGCTAACCGAGCTGGCGGAACAATAAGATCGTCGATAAACGGTGCGGTATGCTTATCCTTTACCTTGCTCCGAAGCAAGTTAAAGCTTTCGCGGCGCATAAGCCAAAATTTACGACTTGCTGCTTCGTTACCGTCTTCCTCCATATAGGTGAAGTCGAACTTCTTAAGATGCTCTTTGGCTACGTGAATTTTACCTTTTACCTCTACTTCGCTGTTGCCTGTGAATTCAATCAAGAGAATCATTTTTGGTACGCCTCGGAACAGGGCAAGACCATCCGGGATGAGCTGGAGACACATAATAGCCCAGGTGATGAACCCCAGGCGGCTTATAAATGCAAAGATAAATTTAAAGCTCAGCCATAGTGTATTATCATCGAAACACTCAAACGTTGCTGGCTTTTCTTCGAGTACGGCCGGGATAATCTCACCAAGGCTATCGATTGAATGTAGGTAGCACACAAGAGTGCCTGAATGACTCGGCTTTGGGACCAAACTCACCGTTGCTTCGGTCATAATGCCAAGTGTACCCTGTGCACCCACAAAAAGTTTTGTAAGATCAAAAATACCCTTATCGCGATCCCACACGTTCCAGAGGTGATACCCTGTAGAGTCTTTACTCACCTTTGGTGCAGCAGCCTTGATTTCGTCATAATGCTGATCGAGCATTGCAAAGGTGTCACGGTACAATCGTCCCTCAAAGCTGTCTTCATCCATCTTTTTATTAAGTTCGGCGCGCGTGAGTGGGCGGATCTCATGCTCCTTACCATCACTCAGAACCATCTTGAGGTTAGTAACATACCGCTCGGTTTTGCCGAACTCAAGTGATTTTTCACCACCAGAGTTGTTATTGACGATACCACCCATGCCGGCAAGCTCACGGCTTGCTGGATAGCTTGGCAAGATACTGCCATATTTGAGGGTTTCTACTTCAAAATCGCGATATCTCATGCCTGGCTGCATTGTAGCTGATTCAGCAGAAGCGCTCATCAGCTGATTCATGTACCGATTTGTATCGAGAATAATTGAATCGTTGATCGCCGCACCGCTCATATCCGTACCCTGTGAACGGGCTGTGATGCTGAGATTTGGCATGTCTTTTTTATGATTGCTCGCAAAGTTTACCAACGCTTGGACGTCTTTGCTGTCTTTTGGAAATGCTACCACCTGAGGTTTTACCTCAAATAAGCTGGCGTCGTGACTGTAAAATTCACGCGTTTCGTCAGTGGCATCCACATCCCCTTTAATAACCTTAGAGAGTTCACCCGGTAAATCCATACTCTCATCATACGGGGCCAAGGACTAAAGCACAAGCAGGATTATCGGTGGAGCGCGCGATCGGTTTCGTCTTCGATTTCGTGGCCAATAATTTCTTCGATCAAGTCTTCAACCGTTATAATACCAATGATTTTATTATTCTGCTCCACCGGCACAAGATGAGAACGAACTACACTGAGTTTATGGAACATGGTGTCGAGTGCCGTACGGCTACCGACGGCACGTGTCTTATGGAGCGGGAAGCTCATGACTGGTATGGGGTTTTCGTCAAAATCGATGTCCACCATGTCTTTCATAAGAATCACACCGAAGCACTGAGTGAGGCCTTTGTCGAATACCGGAATACGGCTATAGCCATGGTCTTTAATCGCATCAACGGTTTTTGCATTGAGTACTGCATCTTGCCGAAGCCAGTATACGGATTTGATTGGCTGCATTATATCTTTGATTGTCTTTTCACTCAACTGTAAAGCGCTCTGGATAATCTCGACCTCATCTGCATCAAGCTCACTTTCGTCGCCAATTTTGTGTTCGCTGATCAGCATACCAAGCTCAGCACGAGTGTGAAGATGGCGACCCTCTGGCCCGAGGATTTTATCCAGTAGTAGGGCAAGCGGCTTAGAAACTGGATATGTGAGAATACCTACAAATTGGATGAGTGGCGCAAAGAAGGCGCTAAAATCGAGGGCACGCTTCACGAAAACTGCCTGGGGCAGTACTTCCCCGAATATCACCATTAAAAGGGTTGTAGCAATTCCGGCAATCCACCCATTAAAATAGTGCTCTAGGAGTAGTGAGCTCATTGATACCACTGCAACATTCGCAAATAGAATCGAAGCAAGAGATAGGTGAGCGTTCTTACGTACTGGAAGCACGCGTTTTGCCTTAGTGTTGCCGAGCTTTGCTTTTCGCTTAAGGTCGTCGATCGACAGCGACATAAGACTAATATTGAGACCTGAAAATATGGCTGCGGCAGCAACCAGAATTGCCACCTGCAGAATGATATAGATGTACTGCATTAGTTTTCTGATTATACCAGATTTTGCAGTATTTTGCTATGAATGGTTTATGGATATTACATCGGAATTTTACCTTTAAAACCCTTGTGCTATAGTAATAGCAGTGAAAGTAACTTTAAGGGGTAGACTATGAAAACCGACTCATACACTGACTTCATCTTATGCACAACTGCAATCATTGTAGCAGTTGCCGTAGCCGTACTTGTGGCAATTAATATGGTTGAAGCGCAGACGGCGATTGTGTTTCTCGGCATCAGCATCGCCTGTATTGGCATGTCACTCCTTGATGTTGAGACCCCTATACGCAAACTCACAGGTAAGGCCAACAAAAAGAGTAAGAGTCGTAAGAAATAGCTCCTTGTATGGAACCGTTGACCCGAGCAATTGGTGTAACGTTAGGAACGCTGCGGGCTGAATATCGCCAAATCACTAACCGCTATTTTGGTCACATCGAACATCTAGAGGGCAATGCTCGTGAAGTTTGTGAGCAAATTATTGAAAGGCTCTGGGAAGGTGACTTTTATCGCACGAGCCTTGGGCATTTTGATTTCTTTTGGATGCGCGACTTTGGCACAGTGTGTCAATCACTCGTTCGGCTTGGCTACCAGCAACGCGTACACCAAACGCTCCACTGGGCGATGATTCACTATCGACGCTCTGGCCATGTAACACTTTGCATTGATAAATCTGGACACTGTTTTAATGCCCCAGGCAAAAGTATTGATGCGCTGCCGTGGCTTTTGCACTGCCTTGTTGTCAGTGAATATGAGCTCAATAAGTCGGATGTGAGATTTTTAAATCACGAACTTCGCAAGTTCCATAAAAAATACCTTGACCCTAGTGGCGATATTCGCAAGATGAAATATGCCGAGATGCGTGATGCAGTGATGTACGATCGTAGTGCCTACTCTGTTACGATGGTCGCACGGCTTGCGACTTGTGCTAAAACGCTTGGGCTAGCATGGTCCACGCCCGCTCATCATTACCGCGAGCTTCTTATTACACACTATTGGAACGGGCACTATTTTAATGCAGATTTTGCCAATACTGCATTCAGCGCAGAGTGTGCGCTCTTCCCTTTCTTTCTTGATATCGTTACTGACGAAGTAATGGTCGAGCAGACATTTAAGTATATCGACAGTCAGCGGCTTAATGAGCCCTACCCGCTGATCTATACTAATACACCGGATAAATTCCGTTACCACTGGTGGATGACTGCACCGTGGATGCCAAATTATGAAGGTAAGACTATTTGGAGCTGGCATGGCGAATACTACCTGCACCTGCTCCAGCGCTACCATCACCCACACTACAAACGCGAATATGATAAGTTTTGCAAGATGATTGAGCTTCATGGTATGTTCCCCGAGATGCTTAATCTTGATGGCAGCTGGTACTATGCACCAATTTACCGTGGCGACCCGGGAATGGTATGGGCGGCGCTGTTTCTAGCGCTACCAAATCCACAATAGCTTTATATTCTGCTATGCTAGGAAGATGAAATATGAAGGCACAAGGCTCGCTGATTTTGAGCCGATTAATAAAGTAGACGTATTACAGAGTATTGATATTGAAGAAGGTACAGGTAAGACTGTGCAGCCAGGCGATAAAATTACTGCACATTACACGGGTGCGCTTTGCAAAAATGGTATCATCTTCCAAAGCAGCCATGATTTTGGTAAGGCTGTAACATTCGGCCTTGATCAAGTCATTAAGGGTTGGACCGAAGGTGTGCCGGGCATGAAAGTTGGTGGTATGCGCCGACTTATTATTCCCTCTGAAATGGCATATGGATCGGCACGTGCAGCCGCGAATATTCCACCTAATAGCGATCTTGTATTTGATATTGAGCTTGTTGATATCAAATAATTGTACGCTTTGTATAAAAAATCAGCACCCCACAATGTGGTGCTGATTTATTTTCGTATGGACTACTATTTATCTCGGCCCGAAATCATCTTCCAGATGTAGAGCACGATAACCGCACCAACAAGAGCTACAACGAAACTCCAAATATTGAAGCCGGTTACCCCAGAGCCGCCGAACATCGTGAATATCCATCCACCGACGACGCCTCCGATGACCCCTGCAATGATATTACCTAACAAACCTTGCTGTCGGTTTGTTCCCACGAACATGGACGCCACCCAGCCGGCCAAGCCGCCAAGTACGATCCACCCGATAATTCCCATTCCATCCATAAGTACCTCCTTTGGACGTTATGCTTGCATTTCCTATTATACTCCCGCTTAAACTATACGTAAAAGACACCGGGGAGGGTGCCTTTTACTGAGAAGAAAATAGTTAACTACTTCTTATCTTCTTTGTCGACAACTTCGCCTTCGACTGGCTCATCTTTATCTGACTTTTTGTCGTCATCAGATTTTGCCTCTTCGTCTTTGGCTGCCTGCTCGTACATCTTTGCACCGATCGGCATAATCGCATCGTTAAGTGCCTTTACCGCCGCCTCAAGCTCTTCTTTGTCATCTGAGTTTTTATGCTTTTCAGCTTCAGCAACAGCATCTTCGATACCTTTTTTATCATCGTCAGAGATCTTGTCCTTGAACTCGTCTGGCATTTTCTTAGCCTGGTAGATAGCGTTCTCTAGACTATTCTTGGCATCGATTGCTTCACGCTTTTTCTTGTCCTCGTCAGCATGCGCTTCGGCGTCTTTTTGGGCCTTTTCGATATCCTCTTTACTCATGTTGCCAGACTCTTGAATAGTGATGCTCTGCTCTTTGCCAGTGCCTTTGTCTTTAGCGGTAACATTTAGCAAACCGTTGGCATCGATATTGAAGGTAACTTCAATCTGAGGCACGCCGCGTGGAGCGGGTGCGATACCATCAAGAACGAAGCGACCGAGACTCTTGTTATCCTTGGCAAACTCACGTTCGCCCTGAAGCACGTGAATTTCAACCTGAGGCTGGTTATCGCTCGCAGTACTAAAGGTCTCACTTTTACTCGTAGGAACGGTAGTGTTGCGCTCGATAAGCTTAGTGCTTACGCCGCCCATTGTTTCAATACCGAGCGAAAGTGGAGTTACGTCGAGAAGTAGTACGTCTTTTACGTCACCCGCAAGCACACCACCCTGGATTGCCGCACCGACAGCAACAACTTCGTCTGGATTCACGCCCTGCATCGGGTCTTTGCCGAAGAGCTTCTTTACGCGCTCAACAACAGCTGGCATACGAGTCATACCACCAACGAGAACAACGTTGTCGATGTCACCCTTAGAAAGCTGCGCGTCCTTCAACGCCTTTTCAACTGGGCCATCGAGACGATCGAGAAGTTCTTTTACGAGATCCTCCAGCTTCGCACGGCTAATTTTGAGTTCAAAGTGCTTTGGACCATCAGCATCAGCCGTGATGAATGGGATGTTCACTTCGTACTCAGTAGTAGTTGAGAGTTCTTTCTTTGCCTTTTCAGCTTCATCCTTCAGGCGCTGCATTGCTGCGTTGTCTTTACGAAGGTCAATACCGTCGGTCTTTTTGAACTCATCAAGGAAGTAATTAACGATTGCGTTGTCGAAGTCTTCACCGCCGAGGTGTGTATCACCATTGGTACTCTTTACTTCGAATACACCATCGCCAAGCTCGAGGACAGATACATCAAATGTACCGCCACCAAGGTCGAATACGACGATTTTCTCTTCTTTACCCTTTTCGAGGCCATATGCAAGTGCAGCGGCAGTTGGCTCGTTGATGATACGCTTCACCTCAAGACCAGCAATTTTACCAGCGTCTTTGGTTGCCTGACGCTGAGAGTCATCGAAGTACGCAGGAACGGTAATAACCGCTTCGGTGACTTTTTCGCCAAGGAATGCCTCGGCATCTGCCTTAATCTTAGAAAGAATCATCGCTGAAACTTCTTCAGGGGTGTAGTCTTTGTCGCCCATTTTTACCGCAACGCCATTTTTGTGCTCCACAATTTGGTATGGCATAATATCGAGGTCTTTTTGGACTTCTTTGTCGTTCCATTTGCGGCCAATAAGGCGTTTAACACCATAGATAGTATTCTTGGCATTAGTAACGCGCTGACGCTGCGCTACCTGACCGACAAGGCGCTCGCCGCCTTTGTTAATAGCAACAACGCTTGGCGTCGTACGATTACCTTCAGCATTTGCAATCACTTCTGGCTTACCGGCCACAAGGTAAGCAAAAGCTGAGTTAGTCGTACCAAGGTCGATACCAATGATTTTACCCATAAAATTTACTCTCCTTTTACTAGTATTAGGTCTACATTGTCTGATTACATTTTAGCACTCTAGTTGATAGATTGCCAATATCTTCATTGTAATAAAATTAGCACTCATACGTCAAGAGTGCTAATTTAGAGTGTTTGAAAACTAAAAAGACCGTCGCCAAGCACTCCTTTTATTGGTTAGTGCTATTTACGGGTGACTTTTACCATCGCATGACGGATGGGCCGTCCTGAGAGTGTGTAACCAGGCTGGAGTTCATCTGCTATCACCTCTTTTTCGCCAGTCGCTTCTTCATCGAATTGAATCGCTTGGTGAAGCTCGGGGTTAAACTCGACGCCAGCCTGAGAGTCTATCTTCTGAAGCTTCAGATCGCCAAGTGACTTTTCGAGTTGCTTTACAAGTCCTGCGACTCCTTTTACCCATTGGTGTTCGGCAATATCGGTTGGGATATGCGCAACAGCACGCTCAATCGTATCAACAACAGGAAGTAGTTTAAGAATGGCGCGTATCTCACCATCTTCACGGGCGGCCGCTTTCTCTGCGTCAACACGCTTGCGGTAGTTTTCGAAATCTGCACGCATGCGCTGTAAATCTGCCGTTAGTTCGCCAATTTGCTGCTCGAATTCCTCAGTTGTCATCTTTTTGGTCATAACTATAATACCTCCTCTAACATTGCCCCGGCACGCTGCACTAAGTGCATGGTGCGTGCATAATTCTGACGTGTCGGCCCAATTACGCCAATATAGCTCGTATTACTATACGGTGAGCTGAACTTACTAATAATCAATGTTGCGCCGCTTGCCTTGCCGATGGGGTTTTCGCTACCAATGAACACATTAAGCGCTTCATTAGGCGCCGCTTCACGCAGCCACGGCTCAATATTATCGATGAGACGCGCAACAGCTTGGACATGTTCCCCTTGTAAAAATTCTGGCTGACTAAAAAGTCGCCCCATGCCGTTAGTGTAGAGCTCGCGACCAATCGTTGCAAAGCCCATGTTGCCCGTGAGCTCTACAAGACTATCTACAGCGCTACGGATAGCACGATCGCCCTTATCAAGATGTGAGTTTACATGCGCCTCAATCGTTCTCGCACTACGATCAAGACTACTTGGCAATTCGCTCATTGCAGCATCGGTGATGCCATTTACATATACACGATACCCTTTGTCGGTTGGCACGCGACCGGCGCTGGTGTGTGGCGCTTCAATGAATCCCATGTCTTCAAGACGGGCCATCTCAGCCCGGATTGTCGCACTACTTACGCCGAACAGCTTGGCAAGTGTAACGCTGCCAACTGGCACGGCAATCTCTGCATATTGCTCTATGATTGTTGCTAAAATTGCTCGCTGGCGCTCCGTCATATGACCATTATAGCAAGGTTTTAGCACTCTATCAATATGAGTGCTAAAGTTGTTTGCGACTCTACTTTATAGAATTTATTAGGCTAACGTCCGTACTTAGAGCCACCGTAACCGAGCGTATTCTTGGAGGCCTGCTTTGAGCCATTCATGTGCTCGAGCCCTTTCAATGCACCAATAATCATGTTGCCCCCAAGTAGCAATAATAGGCCGATTCCTACATTCTTGAGGAATTCTTTACGATCCATTTCTTGTTCGAGTATTGCAGGTTTAGGTAGTGCCATATTAAAACCCTTGTTTATTTTTGTAGTATTCATAAGCATAATACCACCTCCTTATAGTATCTGCAAGTTTATCTATCACTTGCCGGAAAAAAAACCGTCAATTGAAACTCGACCGCCAGGATTTTGGCTGATCTGGGGCCGATCTTGAGAGCCTAAGGCTCCTTGAGGCTTTTGGCGAGAAGGCACCGCGACTGTTCTGTTCCGTGCACGGGCTGGCTCATATCGCATCAGTACATCGACTCTGCCCGGGACCGCCGCGAACCGAGGCTTGGAGGCCGTCGTTGCTGTACCCGGTATGCTCTGTTGTTCAAGAGCTGTTTGAAGATGGGGCTGCCTCACTTCTTCCACTAGTTCTTGCTCAAGCGTACTATCTGTACTTGTCTGTTCGGACTTAGCTTGACGATGACGCATCCATACTAGCAATATCCCAATCTGATACATCAGGATTGTTGGCACCGCTAACGAAAACTGCGTTGTAATCTCGGGCGATGGCGTGATAAGCATTGCAATAATAAATGCCGCTACAATCATATACCGCTGATATTTGTTCCAGCTGGACGGAGGCATGGGGATAATTCTGTCAATAATTACCATAATTAATGGCACTTGAAACATTAAGGCGCTTGCTAATACATATGCCACAATAAATGAGAGATACGAGTCGACCGTTAACATCGCACTCACGCCGCCAATTGTGAACCCTGTTAAGAAATGCATTGCCGATGGCAGTGTGACAAGGTAAGCGAACACAATGCCAATCGCCGCAAGTAGGGTTGAAAGTGAAACATACCATATGGTGCGCTTCGCGCTGCGACGCTTCATTACTGGTGAGATAAATTGATATAAGTGATATACGAGAACAGGGATTGTCGCAATCATCCCGACATACATACATACTTTAATAGCAAAACTCACGCCGCCAATTGGAGTAAGGTAGTAGAGCTTTTCGTTACCCAGCGGCTTCATTAACAGCTTGATAATATCCTCAAAAAACGGAAATGCAATTCCCGTTGCCAAGACAAACCAAAGAGCCACCCAAACAAGCCGGCCTCTCAATTCATGGACGTGGTCCATAAATGTCAGGGTTTTTGGCGTTGTTTTAGATGAAGCTGTATTATTCAGCTTTCTCTGTTTGGGCTTTCTCATCGTGACGATCTTTATCAGTAGCGGCACCGCGAAGTTCGCGGATAGACTGACCAATACTCTTACTTAGCTCTGGTAGTTTCTTACCCCCAAAGAGCAGTAGCAAGATTACGAGGATTACGATGAGTTCTGGCAACTTGAGTTCAGGCATTTCTCCCCCTCTTGTTTTTATTAACACTACTACTATATACTACTTATAGTTAACGCTCAAGATGTAAGGTGAAATGATATGATACTTGGCATAAAACAGTTCGCAGTGACCTACGGTTGTGGCACATATGGCAGCGGTAGTTACAATTCAAATACAAGCTGCACCACTACCACCGGTGGCGGTAATAATAACAACGGAACGCTTCCTGCAACTGGCCAGAACATTATCTACGGCCTTGTTGGAGGTGTTCTATTGATCGCTATCGCAGTGGCGCTTTTCATAAGTTCACGCCGCAGAAATCGTAAATAGAGTACTTTTATTTCTCTTCGCGCTGGATTTCTGCAAGCAGCGCCTCGAGCAAGTCACGAGTACGTAGTCTTACTTCTTCGTCTTTACGTACAAATTCATTGTGGCGCTGTGCAATTTGCATGCACGCACGCACCGTTTCGGCAAGGTCGTCATTAATTACAAAATGGTAATACGGCGTCAAAAGCGCGCGCTCAAGTTCTACCACAGCACTTTGACGTCGGTTCGGCCAATCTTCGAGGAATTCAGCCTCACTTGCATACCGATGACGAACACGGCGACGCCACTCGACGTAATTAGGTGGCACTAGAAAGATGACCGTAACATTATCTGAGACCTTTTTATATTTTGCAGCCCCTTGCACATCAACATCGGCAATCGCCGTCTTACCATCATCATGCGCACGGCGAATTTCATCAGCCGTTACTCCATATACGCGCCCATGCACGAGGCTTGCTTCAACATATTCACCCGCTTCAAGTAGCTTGTGTGCGTCGTCGTCACTAATGAAATGGTAATCCATGCCGTCTTGCTCAAGTATGCCATTATTGTAGCGTGGCGGACGAGTAACGGTTGTTATGAGATTATGAAATGTGCCAGATTTCAACATTTCATGTAGTACGGTATCTTTACCCGCCCCTGTAATCCCTACGAGCAATAGAACTTCAGTGGTGCCAAGCAACTCAGCCCCCGCCCGGTTTGGCTTATAGTCTTTGATTTGCTGGTCAATCGTTTTCATACTTTATGTTAGTCCCTTTTTAGCATTACAGTAAAGGCCTCTGACGGAATATCTACCTTGCCGAATCGTTTCATTCGTTTTTTACCGCGTGCCTGCTTTGCGAGGAGTTTCTTTTTACGACTTACGTCGCCACCGTAGAGGTAGCCAGTAACATCTTTACGGTACGCACCAATGTTTTCACGCGCAATAAATCGCCCGCCAATCGCCGCCTGTAGGCTCACTTCAAACGTCTGGCGCGGCACTACGTCTTTAAGTTTGGCAACTACTTCACGCCCGATACTTTGCGCTTCCGAACGGTGGCACATAATACTTAATGCATCGACGAGCTCGCCGGAGATATAGAAGTCGACACGAACGAGGTCTTCTGCGCGATACTCACTCAGCTCGTAGTTGAAACTGCCATATCCACTCGTGACACTTTTGAGTTGGTCATAAAAGTCTGTCAAAAGGTTAGCAAGCGGGGCTTCAAAGCTAATAAGCGCACGCTCGTCGATATAGCTGAGATTCTTTTGACGACCGCGTTTTGTGATGATCAGTTGAATGACAGCGCCGATATAATCTTGTGGCACTACGATCTCACCGTCAATCCATGGTTCACGAACTTCAGAAACTTTTGCGACGTCTGGTAATTCTGAGGCGCTCTTGATATCAATTTCGGTGCCATCAGTTAAGGTCACTTCATAATTTGTGCTTGGATTTGTGACAACTAAGTCGAGATCATACTCACGCTCCAATCGCTCCCGCACAATATCCATATGGAGAAGGCCTAGGAATCCGATGCGAATACCATACCCCAGCACGGGCGAGTTTTCCGGGTCAAACTGCAGTGCTGAGTCGCTCAGGCTGAGCTTCTCGACAGCTTCGCGCAGGTCATTGTAATCCTCATTACTAACGGGGAAGAATCCCGCATAGACAAATGGCTGCACATGCTGATACCCTGGTAGTGCTTCGTCGGTATGCGCGCGCGGCACGGTAATCGTATCACCTACTTTTGCGTCGCGGGTTGTTTTAAGGTTTGTGACAATATATCCAATCTCGCCTGTTTCGAGCTCTGGATCTGATGACATACCTGGGCGCAAGTGTCCAACGTCGAGCGCTAAGCCTTTTGCGCCTGTCGCAAGCATTTCAATCGTATCACCCTTTTTGATTGAGCCATCAACTGTACGCGTATATAAAATCACGCCTCGATAATCATCGTAGTAACTATCGAAAATCAGCGCACGCGTTGGTGCGTCACTACGACCAGTAGGCGGCGGAATGCGCTCAACCACGGCATCAAGTACGTCTGTGACGCCAGTGCCTGTTTTCGCACTGACCTTCATAATATCTTCTTCTTTGCAGCCTAACAGGTTGATTATCTCAGCGGTCACACGTGGAACATCTGCAGCAGGCAAGTCAATTTTATTAAGAACAGGAATAATTGTAAGGTCTGCTGCAAGAGCTAAGTAGACATTCGCGAGCGTCTGTGCCTGAATCCCCTGACTAGCATCAACAACCAGCACGGCGCCTTCACAAGCTTCAAGGCTACGGCTCACTTCATAGCTAAAGTCTACATGCCCCGGAGTATCGATTAAGTTCAGCTCGTATTCTTTATACTTCATGCTCACTGGTGCAAGTTTAATCGTAATTCCCTTTTCCCGCTCAAGCTCCATACTATCAAGCAATTGACTTTTCATATCACGCTTTTCGACGGTGTGTGTGAGTTCCATCATACGATCGGCAAGTGTACTTTTGCCGTGGTCGATATGGGCAATAATGCAAAAGTTACGAATATTTTGTTGGCTCATACTAATTACTGTCTCCGGCCTGGAATTTTACTAAAAATGATTGATGATAGTTTGCGAAGAATTGGGTCGACTTCTTCGACTTTCATTAGCTTACAAAGCCAAACATATACAATAAGCCCAACTGCCGTAATAAGAGCAAACTTAGGGAATACTAGGAAGAACCGGAGGTCGTTTGACCGTAACTGCATAAACTGAAGCGCAACATAGGCAATGAACCCCATGCTAGCGCTTGCAATGACCATGCGGCATATTGCCGATACAAACGCGCGGGTGAAAATACCGTGTGCACGTCGCTGCAAAATTACAAAAAGAATCACTACCTCGACAAACGCCACAATAGACTGCGCCCACGCAAGCCCATATACCCCCCAGCCAAGTAACATTGAGAAACAGACTGCAAGAACAATGTTGAGCGTGATTGTGAAAAACGATACATAGAGCGGTGTTTTCGTGTCTTGCTGTGCATAGAATACGCGCGCGGCAATTTGGTAGACTGTCCTAAAGAGTATCGCCACTACCAATGCACCCAGGAGCCCAGCGATTGTTGGGTCTCCACCATTCTTTATGAACGTCACTACATACCCGCGCATAAAGAAGGCGAGTGTTGCAATCGGTAGTGCAAGCCAAATAATCCAACGGAGAATCTGGCGCAGCTCTTGCTTAAACAGATCCGGCCTACCTTCTGCGAGTCGCTCTGTCATACGCGGAAAGGCAGCATTACTAATTGCTACCCCAATAAGGTTCACTGGCATTAAGCTTAATGATGATGCTTGCTGGTATGCACGCATCATTCCGTCGCCCATACGTGATGCAAGATTCATCTCAACAATACCATTCACATAATCGATACCTTGATCGAGCGAGCGAGGCGGCAGCAGTTTTAACACCTGGCGAAAGCCTTTATTGCGCCACGATATTTTCATTTGATAATCGAACCCCAGCCCGATAAGACCAATCGAGCTAATCACTAGCTGCATCATTGCACCGAGTGCGACACCAAGGGCGACACCCATGATGCCCCCGTCGAATACCTGCCAGCCAAAAATGTTAATGCCACCCGTGAAATAGCGAGCACCAATTAAAATACCTATGTTATAGATAGTTGGCGCAAGTGCTAAAAATGCAAAACGGCCTACCGCCTGTTGCATGCTTGCGATCACCGTTGCCACAGCAAACAAAAATGGGTTTACAGCGATGATGCGCATCATACTAATTGCAAGTTCTCGGCCCTGTTCGTCGAGACCAGGCCCTACAATATAGCGTACGAGGGGGTCAGCGAAGATCATAATAAGCACACTTGCGCCAAGTGTGAGCAATGCTAAGAAGTTCACCAGACTCGAGCTAAGCTCCCATGCAGAACGTTTATTGCCGCCTGCTAGGCGTTGATTGAATACTGGAATAAACGATACGCTCAATGCACCCGATACCAGGATGAAAAACATGAAGTCCGGAATTGTGAATGCTGCAGTATAGGCGTCAATACCTGCAGGATAATTATCAAGGTAGAGGCCATTCAGATAACGATCACGAAGGATGCCAAGCAAGCTTGATGCTAATGTTGCACCAGATAACAGTAGGGCTGCCCAACCAAGGGGCAGCTTACTATTAGCAAGGGCAACGACCGATTTAAGGCTTCGCTTGGCCATAGACTCCTATAACTCCTAATGGAGCTTTGCCTCCGCAGGAAGCTTTGCGTCTATCATGATCTCGCTTGCCTGCTCCTCTTCAAGAGTTTCTTCTTTCAGAAGGGCGTCCTTTAGCTTCTCGAGAATATCACGGTTCTTTGTTAGTACTGCCTCAGCACGCTGAGCAGCTTCGCGGATAAGTGCTTCGACTTCCTTGTCGATTTCTTGAGCTGTAGCATCGCTGTATGGTCGCTCGTGGGTAATTTTATCAAACACCATACCACCGCTATCTTCGTGGAAGACTTGGTCGCGCAGCTTCGTGCCCATACCTTGCTCAATAATCATGTCGCGAGCAATTTCAGTTGCCTTACGCAGATCACTCCCGGCACCCGTAGTAATACCATCGGCACCATATAGAAGCTTCTCGGCAATACGCCCACCCATCGCACGGGCAAGAATGTCTTTGAATTCATATACGTTCGTGTAGCTTCGATCTTCAGGTGGCAAGAACCAGGTGACACCGCCAGTACCGCCACGTGGTATGATAGTAATTTTATGTACTGGATCGCTATCTGGAAGCACATGACCAACAACTGCGTGACCGGCCTCGTGGTATGCAGTCATCTCCTTTTCTTTTTCGTTCATTACCTTAGTCTTGCGCTCAGGCCCAATCGCAACCTTTTCAAATGCTTCCGTTAAGTCATTATTTGAAATATGCTTCGCGTTACGGCGGGCCGCAATGATAGCTGCTTCGTTTGCGATGTTCGCGAGATCAGCTCCGCTTGAGCCAGCAGTCTTGGCTGCGAGCTTATCAAGATTAACACTCGAATCTGTTGGCTTATTCTTGAAGTGAACCTTCAGGATTGCCTCGCGGTCCCGACGTTCTGGCAGGCTAATTGTTGTGTGACGATCAAATCGACCTGGGCGGAGAAGGGCTGGGTCTAGCACATCTGCGCGGTTCGTTGCTGCGAGAATAATCACGTTCGTGCCCGCCTCAAAGCCGTCCATTTCAACCAAAATCTGGTTTAATGTTTGCTCACGCTCATCGTGGCCACCGCCCATGCCGCTACCGCGCTTGCGGCCTACGGCGTCAATCTCGTCAATAAAGATGATCGCTGGAGCATTCTTCTTAGCCTTAGCAAACAGGTCGCGCACCCGGCTCGCGCCCACACCAACGAACATTTCTACGAATTCACTACCTGAGATAGAGAAGAAAGGTACGTTTGCTTCACCAGCTACCGCCCGAGCCAGCATTGTTTTACCTGTACCTGGATTACCTACAAGCAATACGCCTTTAGGAATCTTTGCGCCCAATGATTCATATTTCTTCGGATGCTTTAGGAAGTCAACAACCTCTTCAAGATCTTGTTTGGCACTGTCATTACCGGCAATGTCATCAAATACGACGCGCTCTTTGTCGATGCCATACAGCTTCGCCTTGCTTTTGCCAAAGTTCATCGCTTGGCTGTTTTGTCCCTGCGCCTGGCGCATCATAAACATAAAGAAACCAGCAATCAGCAGTACTGGAACGACAATCGTTGCGATATTCCAGAATGCCGTGCTTGTTCCGTCAGTCGGTTTATCAGAAACAACCTGCTTGCCGCCTTTACTTAGTAAATCATCCTTAAGAAGGGAACTGACCCCACCCTGAATATATGACTTCTCGCTTGGTTCGCTCTCACCTTTTTTCGTGATTGTAAGGTCGCCATCTTGACCCTCAATTTTTGCAAGCTTACCGTCATTCGCATCCGTAATTACCTGTGAGATTGGTACGTCTTTCAGGCTAGTACGTGGCGACATGAGCGCCCATCCTCCCAGCGCAATCAATACAATCACCGCCCAAAAAAGGCTCAGTCGTAAAGTATTACTAACATTTCGTTTAGGTCGTTTCGGCATTCTAATAAGTGTCCTTTCGCTATTCTTACTGCAGAGAAAATCTTTATAGAAATTATACCACTCTTATAGTGTAATTTCGAGCCGTAAACTCTAATGAAATGCTGTCACCAATTTGATGCACACTGCCTGGAGCTGCAGTTTTGATCGCGATTAAGGCACGCTTAAGCCGAGGGCGCGTTGGACGTGTCGTGACATCCGCGATCTCCGCTCCCAATAATTCAATTGCAACGCTTTCGGGAATCATATTCAAAAAGTGTCGGTCGCCTTTATGACGCGCAACAAGCCGCATGGCATCGGCATCAATATCGCGTCCGAGTTGTAACTGGCGCGCGCGTAGCTCCATTAAGCGCTTACCGTTAACGGTACTTAGCCTTATAGCGCGCCGCATACGATTGCGTGCATATATAAGCTTGTGGTTTGTGTCATCCTCCACCCATTCAAGGTGTTGTTTCAGGGCATAGTCATATATTTGTTGCTTGGTCATACCGAGCAGCGGACGTATTATACCCAAACGATTGAGGGTCATTAATCCCCGCCAGCCCGTACCTCGCGCGATGTTCAGTGCGATAGTTTCAACCGCATCGTCTTCATGATGTGCCGTTACGAGCAGCGCGTTAAACCGCTTAGCCTCTTTAAATAAAAATGCATACCGTTCAGACCGCGCAAGTTCCTCGCTTGCGTTTGATGCGAGGTTAAGTTCAATACTTACAAATGGTACACTGTATTTTTTAGCGAGCTCTTTAACAAACCGCGCATCGGCTGCACTTTCTTCACCACGAATCCCATGATCCACATGCGCCACTACTAAATGATTATTTGTCTTACTAAATAAATCGAGTAGTACTACCGAGTCTACGCCACCAGATACCGCTAAAAGATAATTCATTCTACCAATTATCCTAATGTATTACCGATTTTAACGCCGAGCCATACACCAACAATACCGCCGATAGCCCCAAGCAGAATACTCATACCGCCAAGCAGGTTGTCATTCCATAGCATCGGGACCATGCCGCCAAGGGTCATGCCCACACTGGCCATAATCGAGATAATCGTCTTTTTACTCATATATACAGTATAACCCCTACATATAGCGCGTGCTTCCAAATGGGATTTTCGTCTTTACGATATCGTTTGCAGCGAGTGTATTACCTGAATGAATCGTCCGCTCACCATAGCGGCCATTAATCTCGTCGATCGCCCACGTAATATGGCGTTCGCGTACAAGCTCATCGCCGAAGAGGCTAAGCTGAGTGTCGTCGTCATCACCGAGATGGTAACATGTCACCGATATCATATTGATATTGCTCGGCGCGCCTAAAAACAGCCGTCTGGCAATCGACCAGATTGCCGCGTCACTGCAAAAGGGCAGGGGAGTAAGCTCATGCGCCTGCCATGCGCCACCCCCATACAATCTCGCATATATGCGTACTCCCCTCGCTGATTTATGATTGTGCCGCAGTTTCGCGCCAACCCCCTCTACGAGCGCATGAAGCCTTGTCACCTTTTCTTGTTGGCTTAAACCTGGCCGCTCAAGCACATACTGTCGTCCGCAACTTTTTAGGTCATGATCGACGTCATCAACCTCCCAGCCACGCAGGCGCTGATACCATTGTTCACCCAAGATACTTTTAAATGCCACATGCAGCGACGATGCGTCAGCATCCAGCATATCGAGTGGGGTATAGATACCTACACTATTAAGGCGTAGTTCATTATGGCGAGCGATGCCCGTTAAATCTTGTAGTTTCAATGTCCCGAGCACGTCATGTATATTGTGCGACGTTAGTACATCTAATCCATCTGGTTTATGTAGACTTGCCGCGGTTTTGGCCAAAAACCGATTCGTGCTAATCCCTATATTGCATTTCATCCAGCAGCCGATCTCGTCGCGCAGCCGCTGTTTGATTTCGTACCCTATCTCTACTAAATCCCGATTACGCATTGAATCTGGTGCTTGGCTGAAATCTATTACCCCCTCATCAATACTTTTCATCGTAACGTGCGGGCTGTAATCGCCCATAATCCGCATCATTTTGTGGTAGACGTATCGATATTTTTGCGGGTCGCTTTCTATGCCCACAAGGTCAGGGCAAAGCTGCTTCGCTTCACGCAGCCGCATACCTAGCTTTACGCCACGTGCTTTAGCCTCGTAACTCGCTGTCACGATCATTGTATGTTCGGTGCGGCGATTTACAATCGCGACTGGCCGACCGCGAAGCATTGGCCGTGCTTGTTGCTCGACTGTTGCAAAACAACTGTTTAGGTCAATATGCATGATTAATGGACGGTCAGTATTGTGCAGGGAATTCGTCATGATCGATCCGCCTCTAGGGTAAGCCGCCATGTCAGACCTTCGCTATCGAATTCGAGCCGGTAATCTGCCTCGCCATCGGTTACATCAAACCAATGAACTGTTTTACGGCCAGCTGCTACTGGTGTACGGAGGCCAATCTCGGTTACGATGATTTCGCGACCATTTGCACGCCGAAACTTTATTGGTACACACGGATTTAACCCTGTGCCAAAGCGTGCCAGCACGTCAACGCGTTCGTTTAAAAAGATTTCATTATCCATCATCAGTCTCCAGGAGGGTGAAGCCTCCACTTCATTCTTGGAGTGAATCCAAGAATTCGCTCCTCCCGCTAAAGCTCACGCATAACGCTTATGGCTTCGCCGGGTCTCTAATATTAGAGAAACGATTACTGATTGTTCGCCCGTCCTTTTACCCGTTTCTAGCAAAAATCCGAAGACGATGAATATGATCCGTTGATGAGGGACGCTTACACTACCTATAAGGGTAGGGCAGTGAGTATCACCTGGAATTACCTTCTATTGTACCCTATTTGTGTATAAAATACATGCGCACCTCAAAGAGGATATAGAGCCCGACAAGTGCGCCGATAACGAGTCCAAAAATATGATTGATATTTCCTGTAATCAGCGCATTCAAGACAGCGCCAGTGAAGGTAACGAGACTCACCAAAAATAGCAAGTCCCATCCCCGCTTCTGCTTCGTCTTTAACGGGGTGATTGCCATTGCTTCAAAGGCCACCGATACGACAAGCACAGCCATATTCACGATACCCGTGATGATAACAAGCGCGCCGGCGGCTGGGCCTGCAATAATGCCAGTAAAAATTGAAATGCCAAGCACCACCGGTACGAGTCCGAGAATACCAAGGCACCCAAGTGCGACGCCAATAAGTGCCAGCCACCACGCATTGTCGGCGAGCCAGTGGCGCCAGTCTTGTGGTAAATGTGGCAGCCCCTTAAATAAGGTACCTAGGCTATTCTCTAATCCTGACAGTTGTTGCATGTTCCCTCCTCTATCTTAAGAATATTTTACCATTTTCTGTAAACCCCCTGATACCACTAGAAAAATATGTTAACTTTTGCTACAATTTACGGGAATGGCACCATAGCTCAGCTGGTTAGAGCGCAGGACTCATAAGCCTGAGGTCGGTAGTTCAAGCCTACCTGGTGCTACCATGAAAATAAGCTCACAAATCGTGAGCTTATTTTCATGGTAAGACTCATATGATATACCGGTCTCGCCGAGGAGTCTAAGCTCACTCGGCCAGCATATCATCCTAAGGCAGAGCCTTACGTAATTACTTCCCTAGTATGTGTTCGTCCTCACGTTATAGCACTGCTCACCTTTTTTGTGATACTGTGCATTGACTGATTCCGAATAGTCGCTTGAGCTATAGGGTGCGTATAGCGAAGGCGAGGTTTGTGCATTCGTAAACGTTGCGCAAAGTTGGTAGTAATGAACCGTACGAGTCGTGTAGGTATACCCCGCTGATGGCTTTGTGCCTGATTTGGTATTTGGCTTGTACGTAATCACACCCTGCGCAAGCAGACTCCTAGTAGTGGTCGCATCTGTGCCGCCGTATGTATTAAGATTAAGCCCGTCAAGTGACCCAGGAAGTTTATCATTATCTTGGTCGTATGAGTTTACTGCATACACAATACTAGTTAATGCACTGGCAACTTGCCGATCTTGTCTCGTAGCTACCGAATTCATAACTGGGCCAAACATGCCAATACCGATAAACACAAGTGCGCATACGCTTAAGATAATCGTTGTAAGCATTGGCATACGTCGCCACTTCGCCACAAGCGTAGCGCGCGCAATCAACAATGCGTACACCGGTACCATTGTTAGCGCAGTGAAAAGCGCGACACGTGTGCCTTCACTCCCCGATGGGGTTTCGCTTAACACTAGGTTAATGCCCGCAAATACCAATGCAACAAGTGCGCCGATGCCGCATAGTGCAAATATGACTGTGTGAATTACCATTACCGCTGTTGCAAATCCTTCTTTTTTCGCAGGTTCGCGACGTCGATAGAAGAAATCAACTATAGTGGCAACAATTAAGAGTACGAGCACTGAGGCAATAGGATATGAGACAATACTTGTCCAGTCATTACTCTCACTACCCGACACAAGAAACGTATATACGACCGCACTCAGCCATAGGATCGCAAGCGCGAACCAACCCCAGAATGCATAGGTAAGCCACTGTAGTACAAGCGTTACGGCGTCCGTTTGGGTTTTGTGAGCCTGTGGAACTTCTTCTAATGTTGCCGTTGGCGGTAGTGGCTGTATGGAGGGCCGATTTTCAGTGATAGTTGGCGCTACCTTTTCAGGGGTTGTTGTAGCCTCTGCTATTGTATCCGCATGTGTTTCAGCGGCATTTACTTCCCACTGCTTGTCTTCGTCATGCGAGTCAGTCTCGCGTTCAGGTTCGCTATTCACTAGAATCTCCTTATCTCTATATAGCCAGTATACTATAGAGCTTACGGTTATATTACAGCAAAAGTGACCTGACAATTATTTATTAGGTCACTTTTGTAGGCTGAGTTTCGGATAATTCTAGAATTAAAAGTCAAAGTCTTCGACATCAAGCGCATCTTCATGCGATGATACAAATGATCGAAGTTGCTCAATTGTGCGTGGCACATTCCAGCTCGCTGCTGCAAATGTTTCACCGAGGTTCGCTGACGGCGTGTCAGTTGTTGCTTCCATATTGTTAATTGCCTTTTTTTATTTTTATTGGCTTATGTGTTTAATATAGCATAAACCATATAAAAAAGCAATAGCTTTATGCTCTCTTTTTTGACTCATGGGAGATGCTTATGGTATAAATAACAGGAGAGGAAGAAAAAATAGAAACAATGGATACTCTTACCGCCCTCAGTGTTATCGCTTTTGCCGCACTGATTCATGCAAGCTTCCAACTCGGCGTGAGTATGGTAACACTGCTCTCGGGCCATGCAATTGGCAAAAGACTTGCAGCCAAGCGGACACTACGCCTCGTTGGGGCATTTCTTGCCGGCACTCTTATTATGACTGCGCTCGTAATTTCTACACTTAGCTATGTAGCTAGCGTTTTCTTTGGCCATGATGTCACGCCGATGGCTTGGGGAACACTCGCCTTTGCAATGGTTATGATCGGTCTCGTTGTATGGATTTGCTACTATCGCCGAGGGCCTGGCACGTTACTATGGGTGCCTCGCAGCCTTGCCAAACTCCTCAGTAAGCGTATTCATACAACCCAAATGAGCGCCGAGGCATTCAGCTTGGGTGCTACAAGCGTATTCACTGAGCTATTGTTTATTCTTACCCCAGCGGTAGCTGCAGCATTTGGTATTATTTCCTTACCGACTAGCCTGCAGCTTATTGGCGCGGGTATGTACGTGTTGATTGCATCATTGAGTATGTTACTTGTTGTAGCATTCATTGGAAGTGGCCACAATATCAGTCGATTGCAACGCTGGCGCGAAACCAACAAACGCTTCTTACAGTTCAGTGGCGGCTCGGCGCTCATTGTTCTCGCATTCTTTCTATACATTAATGTCGTTATCACTCCAGTAGTTGTTGCGAGGGTCGGATGAATATGCTGGCCACGGTTATCAAACATGGTCGTCGAAGCGCTGAATCATTCGACCGAGAGAAACTCTATGAGAGCGTGTATGCTGCATGCCTCAGCGTCCAGAGTGTTGATGGACTCGCCAAGGATACTGCCGAACGCGTCTGTAATGTACTGGCCGATTGGCTTAAGAATAAACCCGAGATTACCAGTAGCGATATTCGGCGCCAAGTAACCAAAGCGCTCGAACCACTTCACCCAGATGCCGCCTATTTATACAAACACCACAAACAAATGATATAAGGAGCCCGGATATGGCCAAAAAACACACCTTCGACTATGACCTCATCGTTATCGGCAGCGGCGCCGGAGGATCTGCAGCTGCAACAATTGCTGCGCGTGAAGGCAAGAGAGTCGCAATTGTTGAGCAGTTGGTATTTGGTGGTGACTCGCCGAACTTTAGTGATGTGCCTACGAAAGCACTGCTCCATGCTGCACAACTCTATGATGAAGCTCGCCATGGTTCGCGCTTTGGTCTTCGTAGTCATGCACTCGGATATAACTATCCGTCACTCCGCGCTTGGAAGAATCTCGCTGTTGAACGTACTGGGGCTGCGGGTAACCGTAAGTTCTACGAATCACAAGGAATTGATACCATTGAGGCACGTGCGCAATTCCTGTCGCCGCACGAAATATCTGTTAACCGCAAACATATTACTGCCGAGCACTTCCTTATTGCCACTGGTTCTGAATGGGTCGCGCCGGACATCCCCGGTATCGAGGACGTCCCTTATCTTACACCGCGAACTGTGCTCGAATCCATTAAGCCGCCGAAGAGTATTTATGTTATTGGGGCTGGTACTGTTGGCGTAGAGATTGCGCAGCTCCTTGCGATTTTTGGCACAAAAATATACCTCGCTGAGATTGCTGCGCGCATCTTACCGCAAGAGGAAGAGGAAGTAGGTGAACTATTTGAGCGTATTCTGCGTGAAGGCAAAGGTGTTACTTCGCTCACCCAGACACGCACCGTTGCTGTTGTGAAAGATGGTCTTGGTTACCGCGTGACATTCCTGCGTGCTGGCGTTGAAAAATCTGTTCATGTCGATGAAGTGCTTGTCGCTACCGGCCGCAAGCCATCGGTTGATCTTGGCCTTGAAAATGCTAGTGTTGAGTATGATCCAACCGGTATTAAGGCAAATGAATATCTGCAGACCACCGCTAGGCACATCTATGCAGCCGGCGATGTACTTGGCCATAGTAGCCACACGCATACCGCCTTGCTTGAAAGCCGCATCGCTGCACACAACTTATTTAGCAAGGTCCAACTTGCGCCAGATTACACCGCAACACCACGCCTTACTTTCACTTTCCCAGGCGTTGCTACAGTGGGCTTCACCGAGGACGACTGTATTAAGCGCGATTTGCATGTAAATATTGCACTTGCGCCATTAAACATTATTGCCCGCAGCAACACGAGTGACTTCCGCGACGGATTCGTGAAGCTTATTGCTGATAAAAAGGGTGTTCTGCTGGGCGCAACCGTTGTATCACCCCACGCAGCCGAGGTGATTCACGAGCTTGCACTTGCCGTTAAGTATGGGCTTACGGCACGCCAAGTTGCTGAGACACCCCACGCGTTCCTCAGTTGGAGCGAAGCGGTGCGCGTTTCAGCCGGTAAGTTGATGCGATAAGCTCCCGTCAATTTTATGGTATTCTGATTTATATGACTCGACAGCAAGCGAAAATCATGGGTGGACTTTGCCTTTTTCTGTCCGCATTTATAACTTACGAATCATTTAACTATAACTTCTCACGAGCCGCCAGCGGAGAAGATGCAAACGTCTGGCTTTCTGTATTCGCTTTCTTCACTGCTCTTGGCCTTGTGCTTGCGGCAGTTATTTTTTATCTAAAAGCAAAAATGCGTTAGCCTCTATTTTTCATGGCTTATCTTAGGGGCTTGCCCCTACTAGCAGCAAGGATTTGAACCAATTTAGCAGAGGTGCAACAAAAATAGAGACTAGCGTAAAACTAATCTCTATCTGTTATTTCATCTTGGTTGCGGGGGTAGGATTTGAACCTACGACCTCTTGGTTATGAGCCAAGCGAGCTGACCGGGCTGCTCCACCCCGCGATACTTATACCATCGTATCAGATGAGGGCTATTTTTGCAAACCTCTGGCAGCGCGCCCACTAAAGAACTCGAGCCACTGTTCAAAATTAGTTGTCGATTCACTCGTTTGTGTCGTTGCAACTTCGTGTTTCGCGTCAAGCGCATCTTGTTGCTGCACCGCTGCACTATTTGGCGGCAATATTAGTACTTTTTCACCAGGCGATACTAAGCCAAGATTTTGACGAGCTGCAAGATCTTTGTATTCATCACTATTATAGTAGTTTTGCTCATACTTCAGAGTATCTACCTGTAGCTGCGTAAGCTCAAGCTGGCGCTTCTGCTCATCCACAATCTTTTGTGCGGAGAAGTTGGTTTGCATTACCGAGATCGATCCCCACACCCAGCTCACCGCAATGATCAGCGCAATAAGAATGACGCCATTATTGAGCGTGGCATAGACACGTTTGTAGTGATGCAGTCGTTTGTATAAAGCCGTAAGCATGATATCTGGAGTCTATTATAGCAGCGCAAGGTACTCATGTGCTATGGAGTATAGTATAATACCCTCTTAGAAGTACCCTGGGGGTGTAGCTCAGTGGTTAGAGCAGCGGGCTCATAACCTGTTGGTCGTCGGTTCAATCCCAACCACCCCCACCATATGTTACTTCTAAAAAATCTCACCTGCTACGGTGAGATTTTTGTTGACTAGTAGACCCGGATGCCCATTACCATTTCGTAGGCGGTGATAAGATTACGTGTTTCTTCCAGCTTCTCGATCCGTCCCCATTGTTCGTCAGTTGGATCGACCGGCCATGTCTGTACTGTCTCCGGCTTTGGTGAGGGCATCTCTTTTTCTTTCAGAAGATACTCTAGGCCTTCGGCAGCTTCTTCTATAGTCAGCATTGGTTCACCACTCTGCAAAATACTATGCCGAGACTGCGTTGTGTGAATAGCAATCTGGCCAAGCTTTACCTTCGGGATCCGCCAGTTATTGTCATAGACCGCTTTGTTTTCACTGTCATCATAATAACGGATGATATCAGCAGCTTCGGCTGGCATGAGGCCTGATCTGACTACTTCTGGTGTCGTGTATTTCACGAGCTATATTATAGCATAAATACTATATTATATCAATCTACTCCCAGCGGAATACGCGGAATGCGATGAAGTAAATTACTACCATCCATGCGAGCATTAGGCCGAGCTGTGGGCCGAGCTGCGTAATCGTATAGCCCTCATTTACAATGTAGCGAATACCGTCGATTACCGGGGTAAGCGGCAAGAATCCACTGATGCCCTGTAGCCATTCTGGCATCAAAAAGCGTGGGAAGAACGTACCTGAAAGAAACATCATTGGGAATGTCACAATATTTGAGAGCGGCGCCGCCTGGCGCTCGTTGCGGGCCCAGCCACCAAGTGCAAGGCCGATGCCAAGGATTTCAAGCATTGCGATCACAATAAAGGCCGCAAGCAACACTATATTCCCTACTATTTCAAGATGGAAGACGGTGATTGCTACGACGAACATGACGAAGATCGAGACAAGGCCTGTAATACTTTGTGATATTGCGATCGAACAGAAGTACTGCCATACCTTTAATGGTGTTGTGCTCAAACGACGCAAGATGCCCTGCTTTTTGAGCTCTGGGAATACGTTGATTGGACCAAATACACCTACGCCGAGAATGGCAAAACCGAGAAGGCCTGCAAAGGTATAATCAAAGCTCGTAAGTGAGCGAGATTTGATTTGCTCTGCCGAAACGGTAAATGGCTCGTTTGCATGCGTAATGCCTTTGTTGATGTCTTTGAACACCCCCTCAAGCACTGTCGCAAGTGTTTGGCCTGATTGCTGTGTATTCTGTGTATAAAGCACCTTTGCGTTACCACTTGGCAGATGCGTCTTTGGGTCAACCTCACCGAAGTTCTTCGGTAATACGATTGTAGCGTCAACCTGTGAGCGCACCATCTTTTCGCGGGCTGTAGCAGTTGTTTTCGCATCTTGATCTACTGTGAATGATTTATTCTTGCTCAGTTCGCCTACGAATTCTTTAGAAAACTTTGAGTCAGATTCGTTAATGAGCGCGACTTTGAAATTCGCCTCGGTGTGGCCAAAAATGCCACCAAACACAAATAGGAATATGAGTGGAAAAAGAATGCCAAAGAAAATTGCCAATCGATCACGGAAGAATCGTCGCGTGTTAATGCGTGCGAACGTGATAATTGTATACAATGATTTATTCATCCTACTGTCCCTCTCGTAGTTCTTTGCCAGTTAAATCAATAAACACATCTTCAAGGTTCGCCTGCTCAACATGTTGTTTTTTACTAAAACCACGGTGAAGCAGTTGTTTGATGAGATTTTTCGGCGTATCAAGTGCAATAATCTTGCCTGCATCCATTACGGCGATCCGGTCACAGAGAATTTCTGCTTCATCCATATAGTGCGTGGTCATTACAACACTCACGCCTTTGGCGCGGACATGCTCGATAAGCTCCCACAAGTGACGACGCGCCTGCGGGTCAAGCCCGGTCGTCGGCTCATCAAGGAAGAATACCTTCGGCCCATGGACAAGCGCTGTTGTTATGCTTAAGCGCTGCTTCTGGCCGCCTGAGAGCTGCTCTACATAGGCATCAGCCTTTGCTTCGAGATCAACATCGCGAAGGAACTGCATTACATCAACGCGCTCGCCATAGGCCGCAGCGAACATTTCGATAACCTCACGAAGCTTCGTTTTATCTTGGAAGGCAGGAGATTGTGGCTGGACGCCAATAAGGCGCTTAATCTGATCTGGATGCTGAGCCACATTCACACCATCGATTGTTGCCTCCCCGCCGTCGATTGGTCGCAGCGATTCAAGCATTTCAAGTGTTGTTGTTTTTCCTGCGCCATTTGGCCCTAAGATACCAAAGATCTCACCCTTTTTGACACTGAAGCTAATCCCGTCGACCACACGCCGGTCGTCATAGATTTTCACCAGGTCCTTCACCGTTAGAATATTACCCATAACTTTAATTGTACCTCTTACCCCTATTCAAAACAATCAAAAAAGCCCGAGGGAGTTTGACTTCCGGACATGGAAGTCAATGGGGGGTTCCACTCGAGCTCTTTTAGCACCTGTTTGTTTGTATTCCTAGCATACTATGCGCTAGCTATTAAACGCAAGCATTATGTACTTCAAAGTTTTCCACAAACTTTCCACAACAAAACAGCTCCCCTGGCATAACCAGAGGAGCTGAGTTTATAACCGAGACGATAAACTATTTCTCTTCTTTGACCTTTTTAGAAACAGTTAGGAAGCCGTTGCGTGGGTTCTCTTTTACTACACGATCTTCTGGAAGATCGACTGGAGTACCCTTGGCGTTCTTTTCTACCTTAGCAAAGAAGAAGATAGTCTGTGGCTTGCCGCCGCGAAGAGTAACTTCGGTTTTGTGTAGGTAGTATGTAACACCTTTTGAGTTTGTGTGCTTGTAAGCCATATGTGGTTATCCCTCCTATTAGCGTCTTACAAAGGTAAGCTTATCCCAAGAGCAGCTGCCGTGTCAACACCTTCCACCCCTATATTTGGCGATAATGTCGTTTAAGTAACAATTTAAGTGCAATCCAGGCGATGGCGCGTATGACGATTGTGATAGCAAGCAACAGAGAGACAACAACCGACCAGCCAGCAAAATCTGGCGACCAAAGCGGCGAGCTAAATGAATATCGATAGAGCGCAGGATTTGGCAGCGTAATTGATGCTGGATCTACTACCTGCCCTTGCTTACTAAGCTGCTCAAGCATACAGTTCTGATACGCTAAACTATACCCGTGAATCTGTAAGTTGGGGTTACATATCGCATCAGCTTTGGCCTGTGGGGAGTTATTGCCGGTGCTTGAATCTCCGCTCGCCGCAGCTACCGCGGCCTTTACATCACGGTCATACTCTCCTTGCAGATAGAACACTCCGGTGTCCGCATTCATATGTGACGCCGCGAAACGTTGTATATCATAAATGCGCGATGTTGTATCTTGCACATCACCAGACTTATCGATACCCTCAATTGCATTCCGGCGTGAAATCATGCCCGTGCTATTAAGGCGCAAAAATGTTGCTGCAATGAATAATGAGAGGATAAGCAAAATAATGAGCTGCCATGTTTTTACAGTCTCGATTCGCTTTAAGTTTTTACGAATATTACGGTTATCTGCCACCAAAAGTTACCCACCTCGCTAATACTTTTCTAGTATACACTATTCCCCTTACTAGCGCGCTGCACGAGCAGACAGTAATATTAAGAGCTCATAGATAGCTGCAATGAAGAATAGTACCGTACAACCCATGGCATTCCCCCATACACTCACACAGGCGGCAAAGAATAAGCACGCAAGAACAGCCCCTCCGCAAACCATAATCTCAATTTGCATCATGTATGCGATACGAAACCCAGAGCTATCGGCAATGTCGAACATAACACGCGTGAATGGCATTGCGTAGGCGCTTGTTGCTGACTCATTGGCAATATTCATCCCCATTACCCCTGTAATTGAAGAAGTAAACGGCCGCACAAGATGCAGTACAGTGTTCGTAGCCGTACCAAGTACCAACAAGACGTCTCCATGATGTCGGTCAATAATTTGCCCAAAGACCCATACGGCGATAATCGAGGCAAACGTACCAAGCGAAGCGAGCCCACCAAGTGAAGCATACACACCATTACCGAATGTTGAAAATACCGTTATGGCAACAAAAAGTGTCCACACCATGCCACTGATGATGGCATCAAAGCCCACAGCTGACTCACTCAATAAACTACGCCACGCAAGCCGCCATGGGAAGCCTGACATTTTGATCTGACCACGGAGCTGCGTAGGTTCGATCGTTTTGAATAAGGGTATCGCTGCAACCAGGAATAGCGCCGATGCAATAATGATTGTGGCTTCTGGCGACCAGAGTGATGCAATCAAGCCGCCCATGAGCGGGCTTAAGATACGCGCTACCTTTTCCATTTGTTGCATGACGCCAATTTCTTTACCTGAATGCTCACTGTGCCGTACCTTGCTGAAGTCTACAAGGTAGGAAATGTCATAGAGTCCAACCGAAAGCTGCTGAAATAAACCAAATAACGCAATGGAAAGTAGACTATACCCCCCTGCCACCGGTAACCATGCAAAGGCAATAAGGGATGGAATACGTAATAGGCTTGATGCAAGCACACCGTGTTTGGGTCCATAATATGCGACATATTTTGCGGCAAGCGGCGCTGACAATGCACGTACCGCAAAGAACAGCGCATAAAAAAGTGCAATAAAGACAAAGTTATACCCAAGCTTATAGAGGTAGATAGCCGCAAAAAGGTTTACGGTGTTAATTGCGAAAATAGTAATGAGGCGTGAGGCATACAATTCGGCAATTTCGTCAAATGAAACACCTCGCCAATAATGGCGTCCACGGAACAATCGAATGATGGCGGCTCGTAGCATTTTATGTTGGTTGTTTATAGATGTAGATCAGGGATATTATACCATAACGCTCATGTTACAATGAGTGTTATGAATGTGTATTTTGCTGGAATCGGCGGTGTTGCCCTCGGCCCGCTTGCTGAGATTGCACGAGATCTTGGCTATGCTGTGTCAGGCAGCGATCCGAATGAGGGGTTAATGACGAAGCGACTTGCCGAAGCTGGTGTTACTATCGCTACCGACCAATCCGGGGAGTTTTTGAGCACGCAACACCAACGTGCTCCGGTGGATTGGTTCATTTACACTTCCGCGATGCCTGAGAATCATCCAGAGCTAGTGCGAGCACATCAACTTGGTATTGCGCATATCGTAAAACGTAATGAATTTATCAATTTTATTTTAACCGAAAAACGACTTAAAATGATTGCCATTGCTGGTACACACGGCAAAACTACGACTACCGCTATGTTTGTGTGGGCTATGCAACAACTCGGTATTCCTGTGAGCTATTCTATTGGTACGACGATTAGTTTTGGACCTAGTGGGAAATATGCGCCTGGTAGCCAGTACTTCATTTACGAATGCGACGAATTTGACCGTAATTTCTTAGCGTTTTCCCCTGATCTTTCGCTGATTACGAGCATCGATTATGACCATCCCGATACCTATCCAACGCGCGCTGAATATGCCGCTGCCTTTACCCAGTTTATGAGCCAATCATCTCAGGTCATTATGTGGAGCCGCGATCAAATTGAAGGGATTGTTGTGCCACCCACCGCTTGGCAGCTGCACGATAATGAAATACTCGATGTAGCCCTTGCCGGTGTCCATAATCGTGCGAATGCTACACTTATCGCCAAAGCAGCTGAGTATCTTGCATTAAGTAATCAAGGTACTATATGCGAAGCACTTACTAGCTTCCCTGGCTCAGCACGTCGCTTTGAAAAACTTGGTGATAACCTCTATAGCGATTACGGACATCACCCTGCGGAAATTGCCGCAACCTTACAGCTTGCACGCGAGCTTTCCGATCATGTAGTGCTCGTTTACCAACCGCATCAGAACGTTCGCCAACATCAGATTCGTAAGGAGTATACCGATTGTATGCAGCTCGCAGAGCAGATCTACTGGCTGCCGACCTACCTTGCACGCGAAGATCCTGCACTCTCCGTGCTAAGTCCAGAAGAGCTTGCTGTAAATCTTGTAAACCGCGAGGCTGTTACCTTTGCAGATTTGAATGATGATTTGTGGAGTCATATTACTACCGCACGTGCCGAGGGCAAGCTTGTGCTTTGTATGGGTGCTGGTACTATCGATAGCTGGGTACGGAAGCAATTAGATAGCTAATTAGTTACCGTAAACTCTTCAAAGAAAAAGTTATCACCGAAGAATGCTCGAGTGATGATTTGTTCGGTACCAGGCGCAGCTTTTATGTGAACAACTTCGAGCGGCTCGACCCACCTATAATGATCACCATCGATGACAATATCATCTGATTCAAAGCGTACGATGTGCGCAAGTGTACGCGACTCAGTTTCGAATGTCTCTTTTGTGGCAAGATGTAATACATCACCATCAACAAATACGGCACCCTCTGCAGGATGCACGTTTGTGCGCACTTTTTTGCCAACGACAATATAGCAGTCGCCTACATGACGTAGTTCAGATGGGGAGTGGCTAAGTTTTTTAGCCGCCAGGTTTTTAGCCATCGCCATAATCGACTCGTCGTCAATTCGCATTTCTTCTGATGGCAATTCCCATGTATCAATGTTCGGCTGTGCTGTACGCTTTTGCAACAATACTTTACCATAACCATCTTGGATAAGTAGTTTGGTCACTACCTTTGGCTGCGTGCGAAGCTGCAACGCATCGTCATTCACTCGCTCGATATAGTTTATGCCTACACTACTTAGTGTATAGCCTACTTCCGACTTAACCACATATCCTGCTTTGAGAAGCGATTTAAGATGATAGCTGAAGAGGTTTGTGTCTACTTTTGACGGGCGCATCTCGCTAAAGCGTGCAGATTCGCATGTGGTGAGAAATCGCAGAATATCGCGTTCGATAGGATGTTTTATTGCATTACGCTCAATCATATTTGACTCAAATAATTACTTCAATATTGATATATAGTAGCATTCTAAAGATATGTTCGTCCACGATCGAGGAAATTTATATTACAAATAGGTATATATCTTGACTACATTACACCATAAATTAATAATTCTACTGCAAACTTGCACGAACAAAGTACGTATAACGGCCTTCACTGAGCCAGCGCTGTTCATATGCTGTGAGTACTTTGTAGTCATCTGCGAGCGTCGAATCATGTAAGTCAAAAGAAATCTCAACAATACGCCATTTCCCGATAACGAGCTGCTCAAGACTCCAGTGAAAGAACTCAGGATTGTCGTGTTTGATTATAAAGTCACCGTCAGACGTGAGTATTGAGGCGTATTTCTTGAGATATGTAGGATGAGACATACGCCGGCCAGCACTGCGTTTTTTGGGGAATGGATCGCTAAATGTTAGCCATATCCTCGACACTGAGTGCTCAGTAAAGAGTGCGTCAATTTGGTCAGCGCGAGCCCTTATAAAGAAAATATTTGTCAGCCCTAGCTCCTCCGCCCTGCGCGCACCGCCCTGTAAGCGATCCCCTTTTACATCAAGTGCCGCAAATGTTTGCGCCGGGTGCCGCCTGGCGAGTTCAACCAAAAAAAGAGCATTACCCGCACCAACCTCCACGACGTCAATCTGTCTACCGCGAGGCCACTCATCTGCCTCAAAACAAAGTGAGGAGTTAGCAAACAAAGCAAATTTGTACTTCTTGCGCTTGCGAGTAATAATAAACTCTTTCGGATCAATAAATTCTGGCATCGAGCCTATTATACAAGTCTTCCTCTGTTATAATAAGCATAAATGGAATCTGCTATTTTCACACAGCTCAGCCTGGTCATCGTGATTGTCGTGGCTATATCGTTTATTATGCGATTTTTCCGCCAGCCGCTCATTATGGGCTACATCCTGACCGGCGTGATTGTCGGGCCAAGCTTCCTGAATATTATTCGTGATCAAGCGGCATTTGCCTCATTCAGTGCAATCGGTATAACGCTCCTGTTACTTGTTGTGGGACTCGGCCTCAATGCAGGGGTTATCCGTAGTCTTGGACGTGTGTCAATTATTACCTGCTTAACTGTGATGCCGATTCTGGGTAGTTCAGCTTTCTTTATTAGTCATTTACTTGGGTTTGACCCAAAAACAAGTCTTGTACTTGCCGCGTCACTTCTTTTTAGCAGTACTATTATTATCCTGAAGGTTTTATCCGATAAGAAGGAGACTGCCCGACTTTATGGGCAAATTACTATTGGTATTCTTCTTATTGAAGATGTCGTTGCCACAATCGCTGTCGTGCTTTTGTCCATCTTTTCCGACCCCGCACATGCGTCTATCACTACGGTAGCACTTCTCCTAGGCAAAACTACTCTACTTGCTGTTGGACTATACCTTGCAGGCACTTATCTTATGCCAACGCTCGTGCGCCGGGCGGCTAAATCACAAGAGATGCTTTTTATTCTTACTATTGGCTGGGGCCTTGCTGTTGCATCTATATTTCAAATGGCAGGACTCTCGCATGAAGTTGGTGCGCTTTTTGCTGGAGTAAGCCTTGCGGGCCTGCCATACGCTACTGAAATGGCCGCAAAATTAAAGCCGCTGCGAGACTTCTTTCTTGTTATATTCTTTGTCACGCTCGGCGGATCTTTTACCCTTGGGACAGTTTCACACTATTTCTTTATCGCATGTGTATTTGCGGCTATCATGCTTATTGGGAAGCCACTCCTAGTTTTGTCGAGCCTTGGAGCACAGCGATATACAAAGCTGACGAGCTTTAAAGCTGCTGCTCACCTTACGCAAGTTAGTGAATTTTCGATTATATTCGTCGGGCTTGCGGCCTCAAAGCAAGTTGTTACGCCAGATATAGTGGCACTTGTCACGCTGGTAGCATTCATCACTATTGGTATTTCATCGTACTTTACGAAGCATGCTAATGGGCTTTACAAGTTCCTTGAGGAACCGCTGAGACATTTTGAACGCACTAGTGCGACAGAACCCCACCAGCGAAGTGCGCTCTATCCTGTTATACTCGTTGGATATCATAAGGGAGGTCATGAATTCCTAAAGACATTCCGCGATATGAAGCAACGCTATCTTGTCGTTGATTACGACCCCGAAATTATCGAGAGCCTCGAAACCCAAGGTATTCGCCATGCCTATGGTGACGCTACGGATGAAGAATTTCTGACCGAAATTAACGTCAGTAGAGCGCAGCTTGTAGTCAGCACTATGACCGATGTAATAACCAACCTCGCTCTGCTCAACTACATACGACATCACAATCAGAAGAGTAGTTTTATCTGCCATGCCAATAATTACGAGGAAGCAGCTAAGTTATACGAACATGGCGCTAGTTATGTAAGTCTGCCTCACTATATTGGATCTGAGCGCATTTCTGGCTTTATTAAACGGCACGGGCTTGATCATGCAGCGCTTGCCGAGTATCGCGATAAACATTTAATCACTATTGGCCGGCAAGCCTTAAAGGGGTAATCTAGGAATATGTGGCAACAAATTGTAAACAGCCTCATTATCATCACTGTAGGAATCGGGTTTTATTGGGCTGGTCCGATAATTATTAACTGGCTCATGGGTCATGTATTCGTGACCACCTACCAGCGAACACTCCACAAAAAAGACCTTGAGAAACGTCAGCATACACTCAGTTTCCTTTTTGCGAATGTGTGGCGTATTTTATCCGTGCTCATGATTGTCTACCTTATGTTTGTTCAGTTCTTTGATTACAAAACGCTCGCACCACTTTTTGCTAGCGCCGGCATCATTGGTGTAGCATTCGGTTTTGGTGCGCAAAGTCTTGTGAAGGATTTCTTGTCGGGAGTGTTCATTATCAGTGAGAATCAATTCCGCGTTGGCGACGTGGTTGATATCGAAGGCTTTGGTGGCACTGTCGAGCGTATTGGTGTGCGCTCGACAGTTCTGCGCGATGTTGATGGTAACGTACATTACTTCCCTAACGGGATGGTACAGCATGTCATCAATAAGACAATGGGCTATAGTATGGCGCGCTTCACGTTATCTGTCGCACCAGATGCAAACATGGATCATGTTACGAAAATTATCAATAAGATTGGCTTAGAGCTCGCAAACGAAGAGGAGTGGAAGAATAAGATTCTTGAAGCACCACAGTTTGTAAATATTGGTAATTTTAATGCCGCTTCTGTTGATATTATCATCACTGGCAAAACGCAGCCGTCTGATCAATGGGCTGTTGTGAACGAGATGCGTAAGCGATTGCTTGCGCAGTTTGAGACCTCTGGTATTGCGATGGGTATTAACTCAGCAGCTATCACAACCTCTCAACCTAAACGACGATAGCCGGGTGCCTAGTTTGCGCTATTTCCAAAAATCAATGTATTCGGATCTACAGCTTTAGGGTCAAAGCTATCAACCCCAATCACCTGACGAGCATGGTCGGCATACATGCTATCGAATGAGTCAAAGGCTTCTTTATCAAGCTTCCCGGTTGATGCAAATGAATCATCTGTTGTGTCACGTGATGCCTCTTTTTGAACAGACTGATACCCAGGGCGGCTTAAATCAACCTGGGCAGCACCACTTGTGTTGTATATATACATCCCAATTATTACCATTATAAAAGAAAGCATAATTACACCAGCAATAAGCACAAGGAATCGATGTCGCTGCCCCAGCGACATATGAGCCGCATCATTACGGAGTTCTTCCATTGATACTGCCACCATATTATTGATCTCCTTGCTGGGATGCTGTAATTGCCTGATTGCGAAGTCCATCAGCCTGCTGCCTATACTGCGCGACAAGCCCAGCGAGACCTGCAACACTCTGACGAACCGCTTGTCTATCTGCTTGTGCCTGTACGAGGAATGAGTAAAAATCTTCAGGCTGCTCAGTACATTTTATCTGAAGGGTATGCAGCGTCGTTTGCTCGTATTGTTTATAAAGATCACGGAAATTACTCAACTTTGTATTGAAATCAACTGTTGTCTTTGTAAGATCTACGTTGTCAAGCTTCGCAAGCGCAATGCGGCTATTCATTGGTGCCATGAATTTCGTTGAGATTGTTTCGTATTCCTGACCAAGATGCACGCGTGAAAGCGCATCATTGGCATGAATGCGATTGAGCGTCGACTGCGCGCTTAAGCAGTTTGCCTTAACAATTGCGACTTGTGAGCCCGTAAGATTTGTCGATTGGTTATCGGCATATACAAATGGACTTGCAATAATTGCAAGGAGGACTGAGCCAATAATAAGACTTTTGTACATTAGATTTATTATACCACTTAAGAACTACTCTACTAGCTGATAGCCGCTGCCAGCCCTCTGTACTAGTTGGTCATTTATTAGCCCGGCCAATGCAGTTTCAAATCGGTCGTCAGCATTCACCGCTTCACGAAGTTCGTTATTAGACATAGAGCGTTTCGCTAACTCACGGATGATCTGACCGCGGACTTCGCGCACGCTACCTTTTAGTGGTGATTGTTTTTTGTAGTGCTTACTTTGGTTCAAAAGTGCGCCATGAGAGCTCTTGAGATATGAGCCGTAATCCATTAATGCCCAGAACCATTCGCGAGGCTGTTCAGTATCCATGGTTGAGTCAACAAGCGCGAGGAGTTCTTTGTCGGTTACCTCGAAAGAATCAGCAAAAAAATGGTGAATATAGACTGTGCGAATGTTTGTTTCGACGAACGGTGTAGCGACTTCGTATACATAATTCATGATTGCGCCTGCAGTGTTCTTCCCCACGCCTGATAGTCGCTCTAGATCTTTCGCGGTTTTTGGTTGCCCATCGGCAACTACCTGCTGGGCAGCTTGCCAGAGAAACTTTGCACGACGATTATACCCAAGGCCATTCCAAACTCGCAGTACATTAGCAAGCGAGGTTGCAGCTAAGTCCTCAATGGTCGGAAATGCTTCCATAAATTCCACAAATTTAATAAGCGCCCGCGAGACCTGCGTTTGCTGTAGCATTACTTCACTCACTAATACATGATAGAAACTCGGTTCATCACGCCACGGCATACCACGATACAATGCCCTAGCCTCACTCCACACTAACTCACGAAACTCTTCGGTATTCATTTAGCTTTTAAGCTTCGCGAACCAGTGCATTACAACAACACCAGCTATCCAGTACGGTATCAAGAATAGAATCGTGTCAAGAACGGGACGGTTTGACATGAGTAAAATATAGGTTAAATACAGGTAACCTATATACGGAACATACATTAGCCAACCCATCCAGGTGATAGGAATGTAACTGCCCCTAAGCGGCTTAAACCATGCTTGCTGTTTACTCTGTTTCTTTGCTTTCGACGACTTGCGCGGGACCATAGAACTAGTGTATCCTACCCATCATAAAACCGCAAAGTGGTACACTATTAATAGGATTCGAAGGAGGGCCCACATGAAGCTAACAAAATTTGAACATGCATGTTTTACGGTAACAAAAGATGACCAGACCGTAGTGGTTGATCCAGGGAGCTGGTCGACAGACTTCACGCCAACCGCAGACATTGTTGCAGTAGTTATTACTCACGAACACGAAGACCACTTTTATATGGCTCAGCTCAAAAAGATTGCTGAGAAAAGTCCTGCCGCGGTAGTTATTGCCCACGAAAGTATTACAGCAAATATATCTGTGCTGCCAACAAAGAGTGCAGTGGCTGGCGAAACCATTACTGTCGGCCCTTTTTCACTTACTTTTTATGGGGGTGATCACGCAGCAATCTATGATGGATACCCGCAAATTGCCAACCTTGGCGTACTGATTAATGATAGTATCTACTACCCTGGTGATTCATTTGCGCTCCCTGAGAAATCTGTTGATACCCTTGCGCTACCAGTTTCAGCACCATGGATGAAGCTTAGTGAATCAATGGATTTTTGCAAAGAAGTTAATGCGCGGCTCGTCTTCCCTACACATGATGCGATTCTTTCAGATGTCGGTAAATTAGTCGTCGATAAACTGCTGGGTGGTGTCGCCAGCCAATACCAACGTCTTGCAGGGTCAATTGAAATTGATGGATAAGGCCCTCGAATATTTACGAGCGCACGATCCAGTCATTGCGGAACTTATCGTGCGCTATCCTGCTCCGACATTTCACAAGCACGGTAACTACTATCAGGAACTCGTTGATAGCATCATTGGCCAACAATTGAGTGTGAAGGCCGCGCGTGCAATCGAGACGCGCTTTAAAGACTTGTATGACGGCCAGTTTCCAAGCCCGGAGCAAATTCTTGATACCGATATTGAAATGCTGCGGAGCGTGGGTATTAGCCGCCCAAAGGCGCGGTATATTCAGGATCTAGCAATGAAAATCCTTGATGGGTCGGTGAAATTCGACCATTTTGACCAACAATCAAACGAGGAAATTATTACGGAACTTACTGCCGTCAAGGGCATCGGCGAGTGGACTGCGCATATGTTTTTGATGTTTTGTATGGGCAGGCTCGATGTACTACCCGTTGGCGATTTGGGTATTCGTAATGGCGTTACGGCACTTTATGGACTTACGGCAACTGCCACCCCTCAGGACGTGATTGATATAGCAAACACATACCAGTGGAAACCGTACGAATCGGTCGCCAGCTGGTATGTGTGGCAGAGTTTAGAGAATATGCCGACTACAGGTTAAGCTCTTTAAGCTGAGCTGCATCGACAGTACTTGGCGAGTTCATCATTACATCCACGCCCGAACCGTTCTTAGGGAATGCAATTACTTCACGGATGTTTGATTCGTTCATGAGCTCCATGAACATGCGGTCAACGCCGAATGCACAGCCAGCGTGCGGTGGAGCACCAAACTTGAAGGCATTTAGCATGGCGCCAAACTTTTCTTCAACGTAAGCTTCGTCGTAGCCAAGAAGGCCAAATACTTTATATAGCACTTCGGGGTTGTGGTTGCGCACGCCACCGCTACAAATCTCGTAGCCGTTCATGACCATGTCATATTGGTCGGCAATGACGGCGAGCTTTTCCTCATCCGTGGTAGCGTTCTCGAGTGATTCAAGGCCGCCCTTTGGCATACTGAACGGGTTATGGCCGAAGTCTACCTTACGACGCGCGTCATCCCATTCGTAAAATGGAAAATCAACAATCCAACAGAGTGCAACCTTGCTTGGGTCTTTGAGCTCAAAGTGCGTCGCAAATTCGCTGCGGAGACGGCCAAGGACTTTGTTTACGAGCATGCGCTTGTCGGCGCCGAAGAATATTGTGTCGCCATCTTGGGCACCCGTTGTTTCTTTGACAGCTGCGAGCTCGGCTTCACTTAAGAACTTTGCGATTGGGCTTTTCGCTTCACCGTTTTCGTAGGTAATATATGCTAAACCACCTGCGCCTTCGCTTTTGGCAATTTCTGTGAAGCTATCGATTTGCTTGCGGCTAAGCTCGCTGCCGCGCTCAACACGGATTGCTTTTACAACTTCAGCGTTTTTGAATACTGCAAACTCGGTACTACTAAATACATCAGTAAGGTTAACGAGCTCCATGCCAAAGCGGAGGTCGGGCTTGTCTGAGCCGTATTTTTCCATTGCTTCACGGTATGAAATGCGTGGAATGTCTTCTGAGAGTAACGTCTTACCGGCAAATTCAGTCGAAAGCTTTTTGATAAGTGGGTCAAACATTTGACGGACTTCCTCCCCATCTTCTACGAAGCTCATTTCTGTATCGAGCTGGTAGAATTCACCGTAAAGGCGGTCGGCCCGAGGATCTTCATCGCGGAAGCATGCAGCAAGCTGGTAGTAGCGAGATACACCACCAACCATCAATAGCTGCTTGAACTGCTGTGGTGCCTGAGGAAGCGCATAGAACTTACCGGGCTGCAAACGTGCAGGAATCAAGAAGTCACGTGCGCCTTCGGGGCTGCTATTAGCGAGAATAGGAGTAGTTACTTCGGTAAATTGCTGCATTTCCATATAGCTGCGGATACTAGTAAACATTTCGGCGCGGCGCTTCAGCATGTGCTGCATTTTTGGGCGGCGCAAATCGAGGTAGCGGTACTTCAAGCGAAGCTCCTCGTTTGCTTGCTGCTCGGCAAATGGCTGAATTGGCAGTACCTCAGCACGGTTTAGTACGACAACCTTTTCAACAAGAATCTCAATACTGCCTGTTGGTATTTTGTCGTTTTTTAGACCTCCTTCACGTTCGCGTACTGCACCTGTTGCCCGTATGACAAACTCATCGCGAAGCTCTTCGGCTAACGCGAAAGCTTCTGGTGATTCGGGGTTGATAACGAGCTGTACGATACCAGTGTGGTCGCGTAGGTCGATAAATATAAGCCCACCGTGATCACGGCGCGTGTTTACCCAGCCAGAAACGCTGATTTTCTCGCCTATTTTCCCCACTGCATCAAGTGCATATGTTCGTTCCATGGTTAATTCCTTTGTATAAAGAGTAGTTACTGTCTGGGCTAACGAGATGGGTCGTTCGCACTCACATAAGCCGCCGGTGCTTATCGCAGTGCCGACCCGTTAATTACTATTATCTCGCCAGGTAACGTATATCATTGTGAGCTATTATACCATTCACAAGGTGGATAGTCTAGGTTCACCCCTATACATCGATGCCGTGCGGTGAACGATTATTATACTTTGCTTCACGCTCTGCGACGGCGCGCAAGTCATCGTGCAGATCGAATTCATCAATAATTTGCCTTCCGAGGAGTTCCTCAATCACATCTTCGAGCGAAACCAAGCCAGCTGTTTCCCGATAGCCATTCACGACGACGAACAAATGATGGCGAGTTTTCAAAAACGCAGCGAGAGCTGCATCGAGGGTTTGGTCTTGGTGAATGTAGTACACCTTTTTCTCCATCGCTCGTTCAGCTGTTTCTGAGGATCTGTCTTTCAATGCCAGCAATTCACGAATATGCAATATTCCAACTACATGATCAATATCACCATCGAGCACTGGGAAGCGACTATAGCCGGTTTTGTGCAATTCATCAAGTAGCAGCGGGCCAAGCATGTCGGACTTTTGGACGCTCGCAATAACTCCTCGGGGCGTCATGATAGATTCGACTGTTTTACCAGCGAAGTGAAGTCCATTTTTCAGCAATTTCTTTTCGTCTGAAGTGAGGAGCTGACCTGATTCATTAATAAGGTGTTCAAGTTCTTGCCTTGAGCCTACACTCAGATTTATCGCATCTGATGAAATGCTGCGGATAAATTTACCAATCCAGGGCTGCGTTTGTACAAAGCTGACGAGTGATTCATCATACGGCTGATACAGACGGTCTGCTAGACTGTGCACCCAGTCAACTTGTGCCATACGACCGTATCCCAGTGCGAGTATAACGCCCATGATAAGGCCAAAGAACGGGCCAAAAGCTGAAACAGCCAATAATACGGCGAATACCAAAAGAAGCGCAACTAGGGCACGAAGGAACGAAACGACATCAGCAATCGCCAACTCACGTTCGAGCTCGCCATGTGCCGAGGTGTCGCCTTCTTCACGACGACGTTCGAGTTCAAATCGCGATAAGTGCGACCGCCTAGGAGATATGCTTGCTGCTAAAATTAAGAAGACTACGGCAAGAAAGAGGAGTACGACAATGAACGTCTGCATAGCTTTATTGTACCTCACCTTTACCTTGCTGCGCTACGTGATACGCGGTATACTTTTATATAGATAAACGAGGGAGAATTCTGTATATGACAAAAAAGGCGTGGATTATATTTGCCGTTATTTGTGTGGCGCTTATTGGTGGGCTTATTTATATGTCGAGTATGAACAAAGTTGATGTTGCAAAGATTGATGCATTGAAAATTCAGAATGCGACTGACGGCAATGGTAGGATTGCCGACCATACGTTTGGCAACATGAAAAGTAAAGTGATTTTGATTGAGTATGGGGATTACCAGTGTCCTGGTTGCGGTGCTGCCTACCCTATCATCAAGCAGGTAACTGAGAAATATAAAGATCAGCTCGGATTCGTCTTCCGCAACTATCCACTTTCAACAGTTCACCCTAATGCCCTCGCCAGCGCGACCGTTGCCGAAGAGGCAAGTCTTCAGGGTAAGTTCTGGGAAATGCACAATAAACTCTATGAAACACAAAATTCATGGAACCAATTGAGCGGCTCAGACCGCACCGACTACTTTATAAGTCTTGCCGACACTGTTGGTATCGATAAGAATAAACTTACATCAGCGCTTAACGGTGACTCGAGTGATTCAAATCGTATTAGCAAAAAGATTAATTTTGATCTGGCTCTTGGTAAAAAGCAAGTTGTGAGCGGTACGCCAACACTTTACTTGAACGGCAAGGAAGTAAGCAGCCAATACTTCAAAGACGGCAAGATTGTTCCACAGAGCGTTACTGGTGCTCAGCCAATATGGAGCGACGCGACAGTGTTTGACACCCTTGTTATTAAGCCCGTACTTCAAGACAATGGAATGCTTGCTAAATAGGTAGCCGTACAACAAAATAATACACCCCGGTGCCTTGGGGTGTATTATTTTGTTGTTTGCTCTTTTATATAAGAGCGGCTGTAGCGTATATACGCTAGTCGTGTGCGATATACAGCTGCCAGTCGGCAGGCACCACATCCACCGCGATCTTTTTACTCCGTGACGGAGCAAACGTGATTGCTATTGGCATGTGCTTTATTTACCTTTGGCTCATTTACTGAAAATTCTCGACCTTTGATTACTCTGTAGTTAGACATTTCTTTGAGCCACACGTAACTGTATCAAAATGAAGCTTTATGGAGCAAGCATAGGCATTTATACTTGCTCCATTGCCCCTGTTATTCCGTTGGTGTGATATTTACACTATCGCGCAGTGGGCGTTCTTTGACAAAGCATACTATGACGAGTGAAAGTGCCATTAATGCGGCGCCGAGCATGAAAATCTGGTGCAGGGATTTTGTAAATGCATCGGTGACTTCAGTACTATATTTACTCTGCTGATCTGCAAATGACTTTTTGGCCTTTTCGCGTACTGCGGGTGCAGGGATTTTATCGAAGGCTTTGTTTGCGCCATCAGCGATCGTGTCCTTCTGCGTATTGAGTCGTAGCAATACGTCGGCATCAATATTACCATTCAGCATTTGTGCTGATTGTGGAGATTTTTGAAGCGTCTGTATGTAAGGGATGTCGGCCGGCTTACCCATCGCGGCGAGTACACCGGCAGTAAGCATGCCACTGAAGATTGCCGTACCAATAGTAGAGCCGAGCCCACGGAAGAGCTGAATACTTGAGGTCGCAGCACCAAGATCTTGATGCTCGAATTCATTCTGAACAGCAAGACTTAGGATCGGCATAGCCATACCGAGACCTAGACCCGCAGAGGCCATAATAACCGCCTCGTGCCAGTACGGTGACGAAGGCTCAAGTGTGAGAAGCGCCAAGATGCTGAGCGTCGCAAGCGTAAATCCTGTTACAATAAACACTTTGTAGCGACCAAGGCGCGATACTATTTGGCCAGTACCGATTGACGATACCATCATACCTGCAACCATTGGTAAGAGCATGTACCCCGCTTGAGATGCAGATGCGCCATATACCTGTTGGTTAAACTGCGTAAGGTACAAGATTGAGCCCATAAACGCGGCGCCAAAGAGAAGTGTCACAGCAGTGAGCTTTGCGTATACTTGCTTTTTAAAGAAGCGGAGTGGCAAGATCGGCTGCCTTGCACGGCGCTCAACAGCAATGAAGAGCCCGGTGCCTAAGATAACAACTGACCACAGAACACCCTGGATAAGGCCAAGTTCTACACCAGTATCAGTCAGGAACTTGAAAATAGCCTTCGTATTATCGACTGCGAGCACTACCGATGCGAGCACAATAGACATAATCGCTGCACCCGCATAGTCTGGGTAATGCTTTGCGTCATGTTTGATGTTCGGGAGGTTTATCATAATAATGATGGCAGCAACAATACCAACTGGTACGTTAATGAAGAACGTCCAGCGCCAGTCAGTCACAAGGCCGAAGATGTGCTGTTTGTCGGTTAGCCAACCACCAATTAGCGGGCCAATCACCGAGCTCATGCCAAACACAGCCCCAATCATGCCCTGCCAACGACCGCGCTCGCGCGGAGTAAAGAGGTCACCGACAATCGTAAAGGCCTGCGAGGTAATGATACCCCCACCAATACCCTGTAAAGCTCGCCATGCAATCAGCCATTCAACTGATGGTGACAACCCAGAGAGTAGTGAACCGACCGTAAAAATGCTCACGCCCGTAATTAGCACTGGTCGGCGACCATACATGTCAGACAACTTACCGGCGAGTGGCACAGTGATTGTTGTCGTAAGCATGTATGCAGTGACGATAAAGCCAAGGCTTGAGTAGCTCTTGAATTCATTGACAATTGCCGACAATGCGGTGGCAATGACTGTTTGGTCGAGTGCAACAAGCAATAAGCTGCTCATCACCGCAACCATGACAATAATTTTTTGTCGCAAAGAGAAATGATGCAACATTATGATTCTTTTCCTTCCTCAAGCTCTTTTTTAAATTGTGTAAATTGTTCACCCATATGAGTGACAAATGCCTGGGCTTGCTTTTCGGTAATAAGGAGCACTGATTTTTTGTCCTTGATATACAGTGCAACTAATTTGTCACCGGGCCCAAATTGCATTTGTTCGCGGACTTCTGCCGGAATAACCACCTGTCCTTTAGGACCAACAGTCACCGTGCCCGCTAGTTTGACATTATTATGCTCAAAGGCCATAGGTATAATGTTATACTTGTATAACTTGTATGTCAAGACTTTTTTACAAATGGTATGGAGATTGTATCACCGAAGACGAGGTGGATTGTCAGGGTAACCACAAGTACCCAGGCCGAAGCGACCACCCAGCCGCCAAGAATATCGGTTGGGTAATGCACCCCTAGATATAGACGTGAGAATCCAACCCAGCCAGCATATACTGTACCGCTAATAATTGCTGGCCAGCGCCATTTTGTGCGCCAAAGAATAGCCACTATTGCCGTAGCAAGCGTCATACTCATCGTGGCATGACCACTGATGAAGGAAAATCCCTTTTCAGATAATAAATGATGCCACAGCTGTGGGCGTGGGCGCTCAATTAATGATTTAATGATGAACGCAAGACCTGCGGACCCCACCATACTACCACCAATGATAAAAAATCGAACAACCTCACGTTTATAGGCAAGGTAAAGTCCGGCACATAATGCGGCAGCAACCGTAACAAGTGGGCTCCCAATATCGGTCGTATGCACTGCTAACCAGTCAAGGAATGGTGTTGCATGCTGATGAATCGTCAACAGTATCTGTCTGTCCATACCGAGCGTTTCATGCTCTTGCACTCCCCGTGCAAGCTTAATAGTAATTACCGCCAGACTCGCAACTAAACAGATTGCGATTACCGTCATCACCGTGATACGCGACCGGGCGCGATACGAATACTCGTTAGTGACGTTCAGACTGAGTGACATTACCGTTTCCTTAGGAAATATGCACTTACACTTGCCGCAGCAACTAAACTTACTACGATTACAATCCAGAAGATAGAGCCATTTTGTAGGTCCACCGGCAGCTTCACGTTCATGCCAAATACTCCAGAGATCATGGTTGGGATTGTTAGAGATAACGTCACAACAGTCAATACGCGCATTGTTTCGTTCAGGCGAGTATCCATTACGGCGCGGTAACTGTCGCGTACGTTTGTAATGGTACGAAGAAGTGACTTACAACGTGCAATTACCTGCTCAATGTCCACAGAAAGATCCTCAACCATATCTTGGTCATCATCACTGAGGCGCAATAGATTGAAGCGTGGGTTAAGTGTTTTTTCGAGTGCAGTGTTCGTCGGGATGAGTGCATCGAGATAGTCGTTTAACTTTCGCTCGTGTTCGGCAATCATCGAGATGTCGTGCGGACGCAGACTTTGAATATTGCTGGTAAGTGCGCGCATTTGGCGATTGATTATTGTCACTCGTTGCTGGTATGACTGGAAGATAATTTCGACCATACTTAAAAAGAGTTTCGACTGCTGCTCTGGTGAAATCGTTGTCTTTTCAACGAATGGCAGCCATAGACGGCCGAGTGAATCACGGCTTACGGTTACCGTTTGATTCTTGCCAAGGGCGAACATCATTGGGGTTGTATAATCATTAAAATTATCACCGACATCAGGAACACGGGTAATGAAGTATGTCCAGCCATCATCGTGTTCAATACGAGGCACCTCGTGTGGGTCAAGGGCGTCAGTTAATAGATCGGCATCAATGCCAAATTCATGCAGTGTGTCGATATCGCTGGCTGTCGGTCGCTCTGATCGCACCCAGCTACCAGAAGAGATCTTATCTTGCTCAGTTAGGCCCGCCGTTTCGCTGGTGCGTTGGTAATACGTAATCATCTCTTTATAGTTTATACTGTAAGCCTAAGCTTTGCTATACTTGAGAATATGCAACCACACGCTCATTTCCGTATTTTTCTTCCATCACTTATTATCTCGTTACTAGTCGGGGCGTTCATCGGTTTTCAGGCGCCCCTTGCTAACCTCTGGATTTTTCTGATTCTTGTAATCCTAGAAATCACGTTTAGCTTTGACAACGCGGTTATTAATAGTAAGATTCTCGGTCGTATGTCACCATTTTGGCAACAGCTCTTTCTGACGGTTGGTATTGTCTTTGCTGTATTTATTGTGCGCTTTGTATTGCCGATCGTTATCGTTATGATTTCATCTGGCCACGCCTTCGGGGACATCGTGCATATGGCACTTAATGAACCACGCCACTACGCAGAGACACTGCATGTTGCGGCGCCAATTATTAATGCTTTTGGTGGATCGTTCCTCCTTATGATTGGCATTAGCTACTTCCTCGACCGTGACAAAGACATCCACTGGCTTGGTCATATTGAACGATGGCTTTCTCGGTTTGGTACCTACGACAGCTTTAAGATCCTCATTATGCTGCTTGTGGCGCTTGGCCTGTCCGCTACCGTTGATGAATCGCTCAGATCTATCGTGCTTGCCTCATCTACAATTGGCATAGTATTGCATATAGCACTCGAACTCTTTGGCGACTACTTTGGGGACAAACAATCAGATACATCGCACCTGGCCGGCGCAGCAGCCTTTGCATCATTCTTATACCTTAACGTACTTGATGCGTCATTTTCTCTCGATGGAGTAATCGGTGCATTTGCTATAAGTACTGACGTGCTGCTGATTATGGCCGGCCTTGGTGTGGGCGCCCTGTGGGTTCGGTCGCTTACTATTTACCTTACGCGTGCAAATACGCTTAGTCACTACCGCTATCTTGAGCATGGAGCACACTGGGCTATCTTAGTGCTCGGTATTATTATGCTTGCAAAGCTCTACCATATTGAGCCAGCTGAGTGGTTTACGGGTTCAATAGGGCTTATCTTTATTGCCACAGCCGTTGCCAGCAGTATTATTGAACGCAGGAAAGCAACTACATAGATTCGAGCGGAAGTGTCACGGTGAAGATGGAGCCTTTACCTGGTATGCTTTCGATAGTGATTTTACCATGATGCGCTTCAATAATCTTTTTAGCGATCGAGAGGCCGAGGCCGTAACCCGCAGTGCTTCGTGATTCTTCCGCACGATAGAAACGTGTAAATGCATTCTTAACTGTATCTTCATCCATGCCGACACCCTCGTCTTTTACTGACAATACTAATGAATGGCCCTGCACCTCACTTGCTACGTGTACTGCGCTACCCTCGGGACTATATTTAATTGCATTATCAAGCAGGATCGTCAGAAGCTGTGTCAGGCTACGAGCATTGCCGTAGATTGTCGTGTCGCCTGTCGCGTCTTCAACAGAAATATTCTTTGCTTGGGCCTGGCTGACCACCACGTCCATTGCCTCACTTACTATATCTGGCAGTGATACATCGTTTTGCAGCCCACTACTATCGTCGCGGAGGAGGCCAAGCATCGCATCGGCCAGTGATTGTAGTCGCGTGATATCCTTAATATTATCAGCAATCACCGCACGGGCATCGGCAAGTTTTAGTTTTTTATCACGGAGGGCGACTTCGTTTGCCGTGCGCAGTGCTGTTAGCGGCGTGCGTAGCTCATGGCTCGCGTCACTCACAAATTGTGCCTGTGCCTCCATATTTTCTTCGATCGGCCGTAGCGTATATTGCGCCAGCAGGTAGCTTAAAATACCTCCTGATATTAATGTCATGAGATTTACAACGATCAGATCAACAAGCAATGATGCGCGAGCCTCATGGGCACGATTAGATAGGTAATCATCAAACGTTAGTTGTGTGTCGCGATCAGGTGCGATATCTGTCAGTGAGATTGCATGGGGGCGTCTATCGAGCTCGCGCATCGAAACGCTGTAGAAGATAACGCTAAATCCAACACTCATTGCCATAATGATAGCAAGGTAGGTGCCGGTGAGTCGCAAGGCATCTTGTTTAAGGTGTTTCATTATTCGTCTCTGATTACGTATCCAAACCCTCGTACCGTTTGGATGAGCTGGTCGCCCTTGAATGGTTTATCAATTTTACCACGGAGATAATTGATAAATACTTCGACATTATTTGGCAAGATGTCGGCATCGAAATCCCAGACGTGCGTCATGATGTTCGTCTTAGAAAGCACTCGGTTTTTGTTGCGGAGCAAATATTCGAGAATTGCAAATTCTTTACTTGATACCTGTACAAGTTTACCTTGGCGGCGGACCTCACGGCGGACAATATCCATTTGAAGGTCTTTGGCGGTTAACACGTTATCTACCATGTCGTGGGGGCGGCGTAGTAGTGAGCGAAGGCGCGCACCGAGTACATCAAACGAGAATGGCTTTGCGAGGTAGTCATCAGCACCATTATCGAGACCTTTCACGACATCGCGTGCTTGGTCTTTGGCGGTTAACATTAAAATCGGCGTTTTGTAGCCGTCATCGCGAAGTTTACGCAATACTTCGTAGCCATTCATCCCCGGCATCATCACATCAAGAATAATACAGTCGTATTCGTCAGCCCGCGCCGAGTTATAGCCGTCTTCGCCGTCATATGCAAGATCAACCGCATAGCCATCTTGTTCGAGACCTTGCTTGATTGCTCGTGCGATTCGTATTTCGTCGTCAACAACTAAAATCTTCATGGTTATAGTATACTCCTGTCGCTTTATAGGGGTAGGGCCCGTTAATCGTATACTACCAGTTTTACAAATGCTTCTTGGCAAATGCTTAAAGGAATCCCATTACTAGGTGCGGATAATCCCTAAACTTGCCATGTTTTGAATGCGATACCCTTTACGACTTGCCCATTCATCGGCAGCTTTGGCGGCGCCTGGGAGTGCCTCACTTGCATAATCATCAACAATAATTATAGCGCCTGGTAACAATTTATTCTCAACTAGCTTTAGCGAGTCGCGAATTGACTCGTAATAATCGCCATCTAAAAAAGCAAACAGAATACCATCAGGCATGTCTTTAGGTACTAGGTCGCTAAACCAACCTTTATGCACAATTGGTGCCTGTAGGCGTGCTTTTTTAAAGTTCTCAAGCAGCGTGTGGCGCGCGGCATATAATGCGCCTACTACAAACTGGTCACCCGCTACACTTACATCTTGGAAAGTTTTTTCCGGGAGACCCTCAAATGAATCATACACATGAAATTCGTCGGTTACTTTATATTCATTCATTAACCGGCGGATAAACAGCGACGTTGTGCCAACATAACAGCCGAGTTCGACAATGCTACCGCGTTTGCCCCCAGCAAGAAGGTGTTCAAGTTCACTCAGAATAGCCGTGAGCTCACGCGTGTCGACCTGATCGGAGATAATTGGAAACTGCTTGAGAAGTGCTGATGTGATCATACTGTTGTCACCGATTGTACCATAACAATATGCTTATGCTATGCTCTTACTATGGATACGAACTTACCTTCAATACTCAACGATGCTTCTAGCGGTACCAATGGCTCACTGTTTTCACTACCTGCTGGAGTTACAACGCTCATTACTGTGTTTACTATTATCGCAAGCGTCGCCTCTGTTATTATTGTCGTGCTTTATTTTATTAATGCACTCACCACATATCGAGCGCACCGTGCCAATATAGAGATGCGGGATATTCTGCGTGAGATGAACGAACGTGATAAAGCTCGGTCGAAACCAGTTGAGGCATCCTCGACGACAAATCCTACTATAGAATCCGAACTTACGGCTAAAAATTAATTATAGGACACATCTTGTCCGCACATAAGGTCGCCTGCGCCATCGTCCCATACATACGTTAAGGGTGCCGGACAATCAGATGCTCCACCGTTGAAGAAACTGTAGAGGCTGAAGCCCGTCTGGCCAGACCAAATAAAGACATACGGGCCAATATAGTTCCCTACAGGCTGCCGGCTCCCAGAAGGTAGTGATCCCCCTGTGGTACCTTTTAGCTCTGCCATTAATGCTGCATTATCTGCTTCGTTATATGTATTAGATCCGGTCGTTGTATAGTTTCGACACTTGCCACTCGGGAATCCATAGCCTAAACAGTAGGCCTGGTTGCCAGTTACATCTACCCCCTTCCCATTATTTGCATAGTATAGCAGCAATTGCTTTTTCCATGCGTTCACCTCTGTTAGGCGCGCGGTATTTAGGGCACGTTTCTGTGCGCCGTTATAGGTAACTATTGTAATAGACGCGAGAATAGCTACCACGACGATAACGATGAGAAGCTCGACAATTGTGAAACCTCTTACGCTTTTATGCATATATTTATTGTACCCCACCTAGACCGTTTTAGTTATTCACTACGACTTTGCAAGGACTCGCTTGACTAGAGATTTTTCATCCAATTCATGAATAAACAGTCGTATATAGACATCTACAGCATATATACAAAGGCCAAATGAGGTCATTACTTCCATGTATTCCTTTGGTGAGCCGCCGCGAATGCGGTCGATGTATACTGACTGCCAGCTAAAGGTGAAGACGAATCCGACTATAAGTAGTAACGCCAGGAACCCGGCTGTCATCCACGCACGAGCTTTTGATGGATTTGAAAGAAGCGTATGGAGAAGCACAAGCACCGACCCAAAGAACCCAAGCAGAATGGTAGTCTGCATGTAGCTGTACGACGCCAAGAACCCTGCCATTACTGTCCACGGCAACATCATCCAGGTACTTGGCAGTAGGGAGGCAAGACTTCCCCATTTGAACTTAGCGAGAAGACGTACGATTGAATCTTTAAAGAAAGGTATCATGACGAGTAATACGAATGAGCCGAAGTAGTAGAGATCTTCACTCAAGAATGTGTCTATATTGTGCAAGTTGGTTTCATCTTGCGAATTAAACTGATGGAAGAATGTATTTGTGTGCTCATTAAATAGCCACATGCCCCACGATATTTCTTCACCCGCAATAGTGAATATCGCCAAAGACATCACCGCCGCACCAACCGCTTCGAGCTTTCGGCCGGCGCGCAGAAGCCGAATTGCTGCAATGAACATAAAAATAGCACCCGTAAATAAGAACCAAGCCTCGATATTTTCAAAGGCATGGCTTTCGCGTACTAGTATCTCTGCTAGATTTGGGTTTACAAGTAATGTGACGACGGCAAAGATAGCAAATACTGGCACTGCTAACGTAACGACTGATTTGAATAGCCTATATTGCTGTCGGGCGGGTGTACGCCAGAACACCACAATGTACGCAATACTACCCACCAAGATCATTTTGGTAACATTGATATACGACCAAAATTCCCCTACATCCCGCCAATTAATCGCAAACGTCATAATTGTCAGTATTAGTGAGGCAATAACGAGCAGCGTAAGTTTGAATGAAAGTTTCTTAGGAATAATGCGGTCGTTCATATTAACGCCTGCGTCCACTGCGACCCTGGCTATTAATGATTCGCTGCTTATAGCTACGAAGGAAGGCAACAATGCCAACAATGAGACCGATTAGTATAAGTAAGCCAACAATACCACCGATAATCACTGCAAATGGAATTACCCAGAATGATTGAGTGATATTTACAGTTTCATTTTTACTACCATAGGTAAGTGTGCCTTCAACGGTGTAATAGCCAAATGCGCCAATATTTTTTAATGGGATTGTCCAGCGACGAGCGCTGTCAGGTAGCACCACCTCACGAGGGGATTCGCTGTTAAATTCATGGCTATAAACTACTTTATCACCATTCTTTACAGAAATATTACCAAATGGCGCCTCTTGCACACTGCCCTTGTCTTCGAAGCGGAAACTAAATGCAAGATTGTTTGGATTCTGGAAATACGTACCACTTTTACCATTTTGCTGAACACTGTAGTCGGTAACGTTAAGCTTTTCGGTCATTGGACCTTGCACTGTTAACAGCATTAGCGATGCAACACTAGCATTTAAGTTTACCTGACCACCATCAGCTGGGCTGGCTGGCGCAAAACGAAGGGCGCCAAAGTAGCCCCCAGGCTGCGCTGTAGGAGGTACAACAATTGTAACTTTCACAGCCTTTGCTTTACTAGCAGGGACTGTAAAACTCCCAAGCGGCAGCATAAAGCGCTTCAAGCTATGCGTAGGCGCATATTGGTTGTCGTTTAAAATAAGTGCAGGTGTGCCATCTTCGCCTTTTGCAATGAAGTCGTTCTCATATGGCTGAATTGAGATGTCAGCCTTAGTAAGATTGGTCACCGTAACTTCGACTGTCTTGCTTTCGCCCGGTTTTACTGATATGTCGCTCCGTACAGGCGATACTTTAAGTGTATTTACCTGATTATTAGCACTCGTTACCGCCCACGCATTCCGAGACACCAGCATGAATGGTGTCACGAGCAATGCTGCGGCAAGTAATAAAAACTTGATGTTTATTCTGATGCGCTGCATAGCCACCTCAGTATATTCCCCCATTACCTAAACTTATGTTTAGTATAACAGACTGCAACAAAAACAACACCCCTTACGATAGAGGGGTGTTGTTTGTTACTCTAGAGTTATTTAGAAAGTACCGGTTGCAACTAAGTTGAGATCTGCAGAGTAATTACCTGCAGGCGTGTTATTAGCTACACTCGCACCGAATGTTAGGGGCATATTTAGGCTGCTAGCATAGCCAGGAGCGTTAAATACCTCGTCGCCATATGTGCTCGTTACTCCAGTTGAGTTGTCTGTGGCTGCATTCAGCTTGTAGTCTGTTGCGTTGTAGCCACTTGCAATAACGAGTGAACCATTGCCGGTATCTGATACTGCAGCACCAGTTTTTACTCCGAAGAGCGCACTTCCCGCAGCAACGTTTCCGTTTGTACCATTTGCTGGTTTAATTCCACAGAGACCATCATCAACTCGCTTCAGTCCGCCACAGCTCGCTGCGCTACTTTTGAGATTAACCACTACTCCGTTTGCCGCATTTGTAGAAAGCTGTGTGTAGATAGTGCCTGATGAGATTGCACTTGGTACAAGGGCGACGCCACCGGTACCGTTATCTTCACCTAATTTTAGCGTTGGAGCCGTAAGGGTACCGGTGCAGCCAGAAGTAATTGGATTACCACCGCCTGAAGCTGGACCTGAAACACAGAACAGGAGCGACTCCGCAACGGCACCAGAGACACCAATTGTATCTGTGATAGCTATCGCAACACTTCCCTGGTCTTGCGCACCTGATCCGAGTGTATCGGATGCATAATTGCCTGCATCAGTTGCATTGTCGTAGGTAACAATACGAGCATACACTGTTGCCGCTGATGAAGGATTAGTAATCCCGGTGAACGTATCAGTGACCGCTTCGGCCGCAGAAATTGCGTTTGTAACAACGAGCTTATTCGTCGAACCTGTTACTGCAGTTGCCGTAGTGCCATCTGCACCAAGTGCTGCACTTGCTGCGGTAAATCCACTTGGGGCCGTACATGCATCTGGAATAACGGGTGAATTTGAACAGAATTCAACGACATATGCACCAGCTGCCTTAGTAGCCGTAAATGCAACCTTGTACGATACTCCCGTCGCACTTTTTGCCGCGCTACTTAATTCTATTGAACGACTCGTAACTGAATCAGCTGATACTAGCGCAGGCAACACAGCCTGCGCTAATGTTGCGACAACTAATGTCGCTAAAGTAGCCATGCGTACTGTCCGCTGACTAATACTCCTAAAGGAACTCATATTCCTTCTCCTCACGTTTTTTAAAGAAATATTTGTTTTGTCTTCTCTTGACAAGGCTAGTATATCATAATACTGCTCATGCTTGTCAATAATATTATATAAGAGTTTTCCACAGTTTATTTATTTTTGCTGCTTTCAAAGGTACTGCGCTCTTTAAGCATCTTGTTGCGGATTGACACCATTTGACTCAGTCGCCCCAGCCAGAAGGTTGGGAGAAATAAGATAAACATAGTAATCGTTGGTACCCAAAGCACTTGTGGGGGTGCCTGTGATGCTTTTCCTGAGGCGTCGCCGCCTACAACACCCGCTGTCGTGCTGTCTACTTTGCCGCTAGAAACCGCTACAACCTGTAAAAATGCCGATACGCCATTTGTATCTGTGGCCGTAACAGAGACCGGATAAATACCCGCCTTTACGTATGGGTGGTCGATCGGAACGACGCCCGTGAATGCCTGGCTTTTTAGTTGCGGCCTTGACCCATCGCCCCAATCAATACTAAATGCATATGGCCCACTACCACCTGATAGTTGCAGTGGCCAGGTTAGTGAAGCACCAGCGGGCGCAGAACGCCTGCCATACGAACTTGTGAGCGTTACCAATGAGCCAAAGGCACTAAAGTGTGTATCGCTGTAGGTTATAGTGACTGCCGCCGAGGTAGGGCCGGCCTGGCCTAAATCGTCGAAAACGGTTACCGTGAGTTCATTTGAGCCTGCGAATAGGCTCACCTGCATACTAAAACTACCTCCGCTACACAGTGACGAACCCACCATCACACCGTTATCGTATAGCTGTACCAGTAAACCATTTGGACATATACCCGCAACCGTGATCGGTGAATTCGTAAATCCAGTACCGCTCCCTGGCGTAGAGATCGTAGCGCCCTGAGTTGGCGGCGCCTGTGTTTTAGAGGCAGCCAGGCCGAATGAGCCAGGCTTAGGCTCTGGGTTTGGAATTTGTGTGATTGCATTCGCCGGCCGCACAAGCAAGCTGAGGGCGACTACTATCGCCCCCACTATGCTTAGGGTTCCCCATCGTTGAATTGTACGTGCTGCGTACATCATGCTTATGTCTATTGTACAGCGTAGCCGTAAACGGCAAAAGGCTGTTATTGATTACTTACGTCGTGCTGATTTGGTTTTGGCAACACGCGGACCGTAGAACTTGTTGCGGAGCTTGTTGTATGTGCGCCAGCCATAGAAACCTGCTGCACCTAGAACAATGATTACTACACCGATGAACCACCACGGCAAGTACCAAAATCCCCCAACTTTTGTCACTTCTTGGGTTAGATTACCATTTTGTCCATAGAAGAGGTCCGCAGACACACTGTAGTAGCCAGGCCATAAACCTGAAGCGTCACATGTGGAGGATTTTGTAGTAGTATTACCTAGCTTTACGTCCTCGGGCTTCAATTTTATACATGTTAAGAAGGTACGCTCTTGGCCGATAAGTGCTAGAGAGCTAGAAGGGTTAAGCTCATTAATAGTTGTTGTGCGACCAAAGATGTCACGTAGGGTGATGTTACCAGCAGGTGCTTCAACTACGTTTCCATTGTTTTTTAGGGTATATGCAATGGTGTCCGGCGCCTGCGTATTGAAGTAGTGATAGCCTGATAAATCACCCTGAGCAGCTCGATCATATGCACCAATGTGCGTAAAATCAAGATTCTCCTTCACTTTACCAGGGACGTTTACGAATACGAGCGTTACGCCTGACGCATTAAGTCCGATATTGCCACCTTGGCCGCTCCCTGATGAGTACACTATTGCGCTATAATAGCTGCCCGCACCATGACCCTTAGGTATGGCTATATTTAAGTCAACTTGCTTGCTTTTACCTGGGTCGATTGTTACTGTTTGTGGAACTTTTAAGTAGGAACGTAGCGACCATGTAGTTTGTGGCGTATTAGTATCCAAAAATAGCTTTGGCGTACCACCATTACCGGTAAAACTAAAGTCAATGACACGCAATGTGAGATTAAGGGCTGTCGCGTGATCAAGATTTGTAATGTTCAATTTATCCTGCACGCTATTGCCTGGCTCAATAACGTAGTTCTTTTTAGGTGCAATACCGAGGGCTGATGAAGAGTCAGCCGCTACCTGCGTAGGCGGCAATACATATGTCACGCTAAGTAGTACAGCAAATACGGCCAGCACTAGGCTTTTTATATGTTTCATTGTCCCTCTAATAACTCCTCATAGTTGTAGTATTGTAAGTATAAGCTGTATTGTAGCACTAAAAGCGGCCACTGGCTATAAGGGTAATCGTTGTCGTATACACACCAGCACGAAGATCTTTACTTGAGTTTAGAATATAACTAACCGTAAATTTGCGCATTAAACTTACGTTTGGCGAGTATGCTATAACATCACCAGATATGAATTTATATTTATTTGGTATTGCATAGTCTGCTGATGGTATAGCATTTGCCCATGTGCCTTCTGGGTTCCCACCGATCGCAGGCACGGTATTTTCAACTAGATTAATCCCAAACTGGTTTGTGCCCTGCTTACTTTCAGTAGGTAATGTTGGTGAGCTAATTACGCTTGTACCGGCAGACATGGGCGGACCATTTGCCGTCACGACAAACCCTTGGCTTGCGTTTGTTCCTACCGCAAGTTGGGATTGAGCTGTTAGTGTATCGTTAGGGCTCAATGTGCCCATGTCGCGATAATAGGTTTCATCGGTGCCACTACAATTATCATCAACATGCTGCGCAGCGCAGAAGACAAGCATTGGGGGCACTTGAGCTTGAATCATAATCCCAGTTTCGACTTGTCCGCGGACTGAACCAAAGTCGACTAATGGCCCAGTGCCATCTATAGATGATAGACTTTTCATACGAATAGAAAAGGCTTGGCTTGTATCAGTTGGGTTTACAATTCCACTGAACGTAAAGCTTGATTCAGATGGGTAAATTGGCCCCGTAGGTGTGCGCGAGAGTATGATATGATTCTGTGTTTGCGAATGGATAGAGAAGCCCGTCTCACCCGACTGGCTTGTTAACGTTGCATGCGATACATCTAGCCCTGTCGGTATCGCACAAGGCATATACGGAATTGGGTCATTGCAAAATAACATATCTAACGACCCAACTTGCTCTGGGCTCATAAATTTTAAAGTAACGGTATAGGATGTTGTCGCACCGGGATCTGTTGTCTGCATCAATAGCCCGCGGGTTTCAAAGCGGGTTGTCGCAGATACAGGCACCATGAACACAAATAGTGCGAGTAGTAGCGCCACAAATTCCTCGGTGCAAATATATCGCCATGAGTGAAAAAGCGTGTGTAACAAAAACAATGTGCGCCTCATACGTCCCATACCTGTTATTGTACTATAGCCTTAGCAATACTGTTAGTGCTTACTCTCATCAAAACCGACCCAGTAAAGGGCCGGTTTGTAGTTTAACTGTATTTGTTAAATCCTAGTATTGAGGAGCCGCAATGTAGTTAATCTTAGTTGTGTAGATACCAGCTGGAGTGGTCGCTGCGATATTACCAATGTAGCGCATTTTAGCTGTTACACAGTCGACAACCTGACTACTTTCAGATGCGATTGCCGCAGGAATGGTATCTGACATCTTGTCGAAGGCAAACGATGCAGTGCCGCTACTACCAATTGTGCCTGAACCGCCACCGTATGCAGCTGCAGGGGTGAGTGGGTTAAGCTTAGGCGAATGGTAGCTCTTGTTCAAGTTTGTGTAATCCCATGAGCCGCTATTCGTTGCACCAAGGTCGGTAAGTAGTGAATCATCAACGCCGGTCTTGCCGTTGTCGGCTGCATTCTCGTAAGTAGATCCTGCAGTACTATAGTCGACACCTAAGGTTGCATCGTCAAAGGTATGACCGCCTGATAGTGGAGTTGTATCAATGGCGAGTCCAAATTGCTCTGAGCCAGGGGCTGATGTTTTTGCTGTTGTACCTATAGGGGCGATTTCGTCACCAGATGTGTTAGAAAGCGTATGGCCAGAATAGTATACTGTTGCACCAGCACTAGAGTTGGAGCTTAGGCGCCAATATGAGTGGGTTGCATACGTGTGCGTTGTGTCAAGTGAGCTCTCTGAGGTTTGGTCACCAAGAGCAAGGACGTTTTGTGGGCCGCTTGTACCCATTCGTGTCAGAATTGTGTTACAAGGAACGTGGGCGTTACCTGTTGCGTTATCAGACGTTGCAAGTTCTGCTTTAGTAAGTGTGTCTGGGTCTACTGTACCAACAGAGAATTCCATCGTTTCCAGTACCTTAGTGGTAATTTGGATTGATTGGTTCATCACATTTGCTACAGTTACCCCACCATCGATAACATCGCCAGATGCAACGTTATTTGCCAGGGTGTTAGTACCAGCAGCAAGTGCTGTAAAGTTCTTAAAGGTGTTAATCTTTACGAAGAATGCGCCTGAACCTGGGTTTGTAATGTAATCGTTGGCTGTTGCGAAGAGAAGTACTTTTACTTCTGTGCCTGCAGCTAGACCAAGCCCCGTTGAGTTTTGTAGGATAATCGTATTATCCTGACCTGTCGTGCCTGTTGAAGCTTCTTCTTGATTAGAAGTGGTTGCTGTCCAACCAGTGCTTTGCACCCAAGTACCGCCACTCTTGTACATTACGATAAAGTTACCGGCTACATTTTTCGCTGCCTCGGCTGCATCACCGGTACCACCTTGCGTCTGATACTTAGGGTTATTATTTGTGTAGCCCGGTACCGCTTTTACTGTGCCAGTGCTCGAGTCTATGACTGTATTAAAGTCACCAGGGTTAGCAACTTCAGCGGCTGATGGGTAGTTAACTTTAAGGTCGGATGTACTTGCTGTATCTGTTCCGTGAACTGCGTCATCCCCAGGAGCCGTACAGTCACCTGCTGACTTTGTACAGTACTGGAGTGACATAGCCTTAATTGGCTGGTTAGTGCCACTCGCAGTGCTATCGGTACTTACTTTAAAGCTAAAGTAGTTACCGGTCTTTTTACCGTTTGCGCCGCTGTTTGGTGGTGCATACGTACTATTCCCAGAGCCGTCTGTATCAGCCCATCCTGGTGATGAGCTTGATAGCGTCAAGCTGCGCTCTGTTAGTGGGTTCAACGCATCTGCGAATGCCGGTGCCGCCGACGCTGCAAGAGATGAAACCACTAGTACAAACGCCGCACTGAGGGTAGCCCCGCGCTTGGCGAGTGACTTGAGTGTATACATATTAGTATATCTCCTTAATTTTTGTTTTATTATTATGCCCTTCCTTAGGGTTACAAGCACATATTACCATTAGCAAGAATGCAAAAGCAATAGCGGTGTTGTAGAGTTATCCACAGATATTCAGGCAGATTTAAATTAACGGTATTACCCATGTATACTTAACATGTTTGTCATCTAGTAGGAGGGGGTTACAATTGCTGAAAAATCGCTTGAGTATTGCCCTGCTGGCGTAGTGTTCGAGATGTTTACGAGCATTGTAATGGTAAAATCCGTCTCACCTGATGCTTTAGTGCTCCGCGCGACAGTGTCACCGCTCTTGTATTGGAATTTATTCGTCGTATCGTAGCCAGTGGCTGCTTCACCGAAGCTAAATGCGCCCGACGGAACTTGCACTGGGTTGGCGCCTACATTCGGTGTGGTATTAGCAACTGCGTTAATACCGAACTGCTCGATACCAGGCTGCGATGATGTTGGCGATAAGAGCCCGCCGATGGTATGGCTATAGGTATGGGGCGGTGTGCCGGTGATTTGTACGATATAGCCGCTGCTTAGATAATTGCGAACTTTTACCGACATAGTTTTTGTACTAGCATGTGAGGAATCAAAATTTCCAAGGTCGGACGTACCCGGATCAACAATCACCTGCAAGAGAGGCTCACTTTCGGTAACAGGGCCAAACGTGGCGCCGTATGATGCGCTCGCAGAATCACCCCCTGCCGTAGAGCCGCCCACGCCAGCCGAAGCACAGTACTGCGATGAACAGGTTTGGCTGGTTGAGCTTGATCCGAACTGTGTATCTGAGACTTGGTAATGTGCGGAGTTCGAGGTTGGTGATACTGCGTAGGCAGACTGAATACTCGACAATACAGCTATTGTCGTTAGCCCTAACCCCACAAACCGTTGCCATCTCCCTGTTAGCATATGCGTTATAGCCTATTATCGCCTACTAGCACGCGTGAGGCAAGTATAGTACTATAAAGCTAAGCATAACCACATAGTTTTATATGGCAGAAGATACAAGCAACGAAGAGAAAAAAGACATCCCAACGGCGGGTGACCATGCTGATGAGGCTCAGCAAGCGCCGGCTGATGCGCTTAGTTTGACACCTGATGAAGTTGCAGAAGAAGAGAAAGAGCTTGGCCAGCAACATGTTGTAGCCAAACCAACTGAGCAAAAACTTTCACCTATAAAGAAATTCTTTCGTAAGGTAAACGTCTACCTACTCATATTTATATTAATGCTCGTTGTCGTTGGGGTAATTGTGGCGATTAATTACTTTAATAGCCAAAAGCCGACTGCATCGCCTACAATTGCCGGGCAGACACTTTCAAATAGTGCGCTGAAGCAGCTCGCAAATACTGATGTTTCAGTAGGCAATAATTCGCAGACACTTACAATTCAGGGGAATGCTGTGATTGCCGGGCAGACGCTCGCGCGTGGCAATTTGCAAGTTGCTGGTAATTTCCAGACCGGCGGCAGTATTACCGGGCCAAGCCTTACGATTTCTGGCACCTCAAATCTTGGCACTGCACAGATTAATACGCTACAGGTAGCAGGGACAACGGCGATTGAGGGTAACACAACGATTCGCGATTTGAATGTATCGGGTACCACTACATTGAGCGGTGCAGTGACGGCATCACAACTTACTGTTACGAACCTTACCATTAGTGGGAATGGCACATTAAGCGTGCCTAACCACCTTAGTTTCCCGGCTACTAATATGAATAGGTCTGTCACCCAGAGCGTGCTCGGCGACGGCGGCTCTGCATCCGTGAATGGATCAGATACAAGTGGTACGGTGAACGTCAATACTGGTAATAATCCGACCGCCGGGTGTTTTATCCATGTCACATTTGGTAAATCATTTGATAAGCAGCCGCATGTTATTGTGTCGCCAGTCGGCGCTGGTGCTGGACAGACGCAGTTCTACACTACACGCGATACAAGTGGATTTAGCCTTTGCACCGCAAATGCGGCACCCGCAAACCAGCCATTTGCCTACGACTACTTTGTAACCGGCCAGTAGCTACTATACATCCATAAAGACGACAACACGGTCGGCCTTGACGTGCATAAGGGCACGGTGGATTTTGATGTTTTTATCACCTTGTGGCGATTTAATTGCGAGCATGCACGGCTCAAGCATACAAAGAAAGTTATGGTGCTTTGGCAGGATATCGAATGGGCCAGTGGCGTTGACTGCACTTACACTAAATGCCTCACCTTCGAAATAGACCTGGAACGGCGCATATACTTTCACTGACATTGTCGGCCTGCCATTTGGTTTTGCCGCCACCTGCGCTTGTTCGAGCTGAGAAGTTGTTTCGTCGGCCATTATTTATCCTCGTGATTCTCTTCAGTTGGCTTGTCGTCAGCGGTTTTTTCTTCGGTTGATTCGGCCGGCTTGTCTGTAGATGCCGCAGGTTTCTCAGCCTCAGCTTTTTTACTCTTTGGCTCAGTTTTTCCAATGATTTCTTCAACGCCATTCAATGTATCTTCACGTGTCATGTGTTCGCCCGGTACACCTGTTACCTTTTCCATCACGTTAAAGCGCTGTTTGAAGAATTCGATTAGCTGCTTTGCTTTCGTGTAATCGTCACGGTCTTCGGCCGATAACTCTGATTCACCGATGATGGCAATGATGCCCTTCAGGGATTCGTACTTCTGCAGAATTGCCGTTGTCCGTGTGGCGAGGTCATAGTGGCGTTCACCCACCACTTCTGGTGTGAGTAGGCTGGATTTTGAGGCTAAGATATCCACTGCAGGGCGAATACCCTGAGCAGCGACGGCACGGCTGAGCACGATAGTTGAGTCGAGCTCGTGCTGAATCATCTGCACCGCTGGGTCGGAAAGGTCGTCAGCTGGAACATAGATAGTTTGGAGCGCGGTAATGGATCCGTTGTCGTTAGTGGCGAGCCGGTCTTGGAATGTCTTCACGTCAGAGAACACGGTCGGCTGGTACCCACCTTCTGCTGGTGTCTGGTCGATAATTGTTGAGACCTCGTTTTTCGCCTGAATGTAACGGTACATGTTATCGGCAAAAAGCAGCACGTCTTTCTTTTGGTCATCGCGGAAGTATTCTGCAAGGGTAATTGCAGAAAGCCCGATTAGCGAACGCTGCACTGGGTTTTCGTTCATCTGGCCGAAGAACATCGCTGTGTTCTTTAGAAGATCATTATCATCAAGTGTCTTATACAACTCGTGGCCCTCACGAATACGCTCACCGATACCGGCAAACATACTGATTGCGCCAGACCCTTGGGCGACGTTGTTAATGATTTCCATCGTGAGAACAGTTTTGCCCACACCGGCACCACCGACGATACCAATCTTGCGGCCTTTCACGAATGGCGTGAAGAAGTCGAGCACCTTTAGGCCAGTTTCAAGCACATCGTCCGGACGGTTTTTCAGGCTCGTTTCTTGAAAGGCAGGTGAAAAGATTGCCCGCTTGGGCATTTTTTCGAGGGTGGCGTCGTCGAGCTGTGGCTTGCCATCGATTGGGCGCGCCATAGCATCCCACACACGGCCAATCATTTCTTCGCCCACCGGGATCTCGAGACCGTGACCGCTACGGCTCACTTTCTCGCCCTTCATGATGCTGTAGTCACCACCGATATTGAGGCAGACTGCAGTATCACCGTGCATCAGGCTGCTCACGAGGAGCGGTGATTTTTTCTCATTATCGACGTAGAGCATTTCGTTAATGTCGGGGAGGCCATCATCAAACTGTACTTTAATAACAAGGCCTTTGAGGCTTCGCACTACGCCTTTTTTGAATGCTGTTTGTTCGCTCATTATTCTGCCCCCGCCGCTCGTATTTTCTTAAGACCTGCCAAACTTTCTTTGAGTCGCGTGTCGACCTGATTGCGCTTTGAGCGGTTAAACTCTGTATGAAGTTCTGTAGCCGTACCGATTGATCGCTCTTTTGCCGCCGACATTGCTTTAAAGCGGCTTGCCACTTGTGCCAGGCGACTATCATAAATGAACTGTGAAATGGTTAAGCGTAGGATGGAATTTTCGAGATACGCCGCCACTTGATATGAGCTTGGCTCGAAGATATACGTTTTCTCGCTCACGAGGTTTTTATCAATTATGTCGAGGTCGGCTACGCGCCCTTTGCTTGAGACAACTTCACTGAGGTCAACGTCTTTGATTTCTTGTTGCGAGAGTGAAATGTAATCTTGATAGAAAATACGGCTACGCCCATAGCGACGGATGATATCCATCAGCGGATCAACATTGACGTAATCTTTTTCTGGTAGGTCAAAATAGAACTGGTAATCTATATGTGCTTGCTTAAGCTTGAGCGCGCCATGGTGACCAATCACCAGTACATCATTTTGCGCGCTATCATAATGCTCGACACAGCGGCGAATAAGGCGTTGGTCGATGTCGCCACTGAGCCCACCTTTTGCGGTAATGAGGATAAGAAGTTCTTTATTGATTGGCTTTTCTTCTGGAGAGCGCCCAAAGTTGAAGAGTACATCAACGCGAATCTGTTTGTAGATATTCCAAACTTCATCAAAAAACTGGTTACTAATGAGCACCTTGTTCTTCGTTTTTGCAATTTGCATACTGCTAAGACTTTCGAGTGCAGATGTAAGACTCACGACAGAGCGGACTGAAGCTTCTTCGGCCTTGATTTCTAGTGGTCGCCGCACCTTATTTCTTCTCCTCAGCGGCAGGTTGTGCTGGCGCATTTGCTGCCGCGGCAGCCGCAGCCGCTTCTTCGGCTTGCCGTTTCTTTTCCGCCTCAGCCTTAGCAGCCTTTTCGATTGCAGCTTTCTTTACGGTATCGATTGTCATGACTTCAGCCTTGAGCGCAGCCGCAAGTTCATCAAAGTTACCATTCATGTCTTTATCTTCTTTAAATTTCGCTGCATAGTCGTGTACTTTTTCTTTCAGCGCCACGACATCGATGATCTCTTCGGGGGCACTGCCGAGGACGATACTCATCAAAAATTGCTGCTCTGCAAAACTATACGTCTCACCGATCGCCTGGTTCATCAGCTTAAATAACACCTTACCCTTATCGTAGTCGGACTGCGCCTGTGGGCTGAGCTCGGTACCAAAGTGTGCATATTCTTCTGCTGTACGATACCCAGAAAGCGTACGGTTCAGCTGGTCGGCGAGGGATTTTTGGCGTTTGTTTTGGCCGACCCCACCTACGCGAGTTACCGATAGGCCGGTGCTTACAGCTGGACGCATTGTGTCTTTAAAAATCTGCCCATCCAAAATCCACTGCCCATCAGTGATGGACATAATGTTCGTTGGCAGGTATGCAGTAATATCAGCACCTGGTGCGTACACGATCGGGATAAGGGTTTGGCTTGCGTGATTTGATTCGGTTTTACCGCCGCGCTCAAGGAGACTTGAGTGAGTATAGAACATATCGCCTGGGTATGAGTCGCGGCCTGGACTCACGCCAGCAATCAGTGAGATTTCGCGGTAAGCCTGGGCGTGTGCCGTAAGATCATCATAGATAACCAGCGTATCCATATTGCATTGATGCCAGAAATACTCGCCATGCGCCGCACCAACATATGGCACAAGGTAGGTAAGAATTAGTGATTCGAATGAGTTCGATACGACAACCACCGCTTTTTTGAGTGCGTCGTTTTTTTCGAGGTTGCTTACAAGTTCTGCTACGTCGTGCTGACGTTTAGCAATTAGTACATAAATTACAGTAAGATCAGTGTTTTTCTGGTTAATTGCTACAGATGCCGCGAGCGCAGTTTTCCCTACCTTGCTGTCGCCGAGCATCGCCATGCGCTGGCCGCGAGCGAGCGAATATTCGAGATCAAGAATTGTAATGCCCGTTTCAACTGGCTTATCAAGCAATTCGCGTTCATAGAGCATCGGGGCGCTATGGAATACATCCCATTCTTGATCAGGCTCGATGTCGCCCTTGCCGTCGAGTGGCTCGCCAAATACATTTACGACACGACCGATGAAGTTTTTACCTACTGGCGTCATGATATCAGGGCCTTCGATTACACATACCGCGCCAATATGCAGTGGCGATGGGTCGAGTTTCATGACGACTACGTAATCTTCGAGGACCTGATGTACGTAGCCACGTGTGTCGTCGTCGAACCGCACGATTGCATGCACGTTAGTTGGTTGCAGGCCTTTTACGCTCACCATGAATGAATCAATGCCAATAATTTCGCCAACTGGATTACCCTCAGCGACTAATTTGTCGAATTTACTTGCCATGGCGCAGTGCCTCTAGATCTTTTATGAGCACTTCGCGTTTACCTGCTAGCGCCGAACGCAAACTCATATCATGCACATGATTTGGGGTGCGGACATATACGCCCGCCACGAGTGCTGGCTGTAAACCAATTTCTAGCAATACTTGCGGATGCACGGATTTACGGAACCAAGCAGCAAGTATTTGCAGACTTTCGATATCAGCCGGCACTGCAAACGTTGCGTGTACGACAGGGGCCTTTGTTTTGAGCATGCGCAGCTCTTTGATAATATCGGTACGGACTTTGCTTTCACTGAAATCAAGCTTGTTGTCGGCGAGGAAGTCAGTGAATTGGCCGCTGAAGGCTGGGGTCTCGGCTGCATGGTTTGTTCTACGTGCACGTACATCTGCAGATGTTATTTCGTCATCGATATGCTCCGCCTCAATAACAAGCCGTGCTAAATCGCGGCGAGAAACAACGCCTGCAGGCAGGCTAAATTCTTTGTAATCGATGTCTTCACGCGCGGTCATAGCTTAATGTCATCCACCATCGCTTGTTTGTTGTCTTCAAGCTGCTTAATAATTCCTGGCATCTGTGCCTTCATGTCAAATTGATCACCAAGCGCCTCAAGAATGTAGTGTTCGACGGTGCTAGCCATATTACTTTCAAAAGCCTGAATGAGCCAATCGTGTTGCTCGGTGACTTGCTTCTCGAGCATCACATTAATCTCTTGGTATTGGTCTTGGAGCTTTTCGGCACTCTGGTTGAGCCACTTGAGTGCAGCGGCCTGTGCTTCATCCATAGCCTGCAGCTGGGATTTGTGGTCTTCGAACGCATGATGCATCATTGAGTTTTGCTCGGCTATATTATCTTTAAGCAGGCTACTAAGTTCATGGTATTGCTGGCGGAGTTCGTCTGAACCCTCAGTCATATTTTTGAGCGCTTGGTCCTGCGCTTCTTGCATTGTTTTGCTGTAGGCGGAGAATTGCTCATTTAGCTGCGCAGTGACTTGCTCTTTTAGTGAGGCATTTAAGGTAGCGACGGCGCCATCGAATTGTTTAGTGACATGATCTTTAAGATCGGTATTAACCTGTGAAATAACTGCTTCAAGGTCTTTCTTGAATAGGTTGCCGTTCTCTTTAATTACCTTATCAAAATACCAGCGGCCATGGTTGCGGAGTTCTTCGCGGAAGTAATCATCGAAAAATTGCTCTTGTTTGAGCTTCGCCTCTTCGAGCGATTCTTCATCCGTATCTGTTTGTTTATGAAATAATCCCATCCTAGCCCACTTCTTATTCCGCTACAGCTTTAATAGTAAATATACCGCAAAAAGCCCAATAACTAAAATCAGTATACTTGTTAGAATAACCTCGAGTAATGCGCGAAAGATTGAGCGCTTGGTCATTGGATTGCGGCCGATGGCAATAATTGCGTTGCGAACCCCAGCGTAGAGCATAACGATAGCGGTGATAAGACTCACTGCTGTAATACCCATACTCAGGTAAATACGGATAGGGCTGATTTGTTTTTCAGCGATTTGCACACCGAAGCGTTCGAGCCAGTTCGGTACATTTACCTTCGTGCTCTTAATATTTGGGTTATGTTGGATATTGATTGTCACAGGGATTGTTCCGAGCGTCACCGTCTTCGCTGCACCGCTTGAGTCTTTGAGCTCGGTCGTACCCAATGTAAGCGCCTTACCATCAAATGATGCTACAGCACGTCCAAAGACGGTCTTTTCGGCAGTGCTTGCCTTCATACCAATGCCATCTAACGATGAGAGTGTTACGTAGTCGCCACTCTCGATAGCGCCACCCTGCGTACTGACGAGTACATCGTATGTACCGGAGACCGCTACATATGTTTCGTTCTGAACTGCCGAGTTCGAGACTGCAAATGCGAGCTGGTTACGATCAACTGCAACACCAAACATGTTTTGCAATTGTGCTTGCTTGGCTGCTACAACCGACTGCGTGTCTTTATTAAGGGTGACGATTGCACCGATATCTACTGGGCTTGGCGCCGCATACCCCTGAGCACTCACGCTGGTATCACCTGTGGCGAACACAGGCGTAATACTAAAAAGACCAAAGGCGATAATGGCAGAAAGAGTAAGGGTAGTACGGAAAGCCTTCACTGTATTTCACTCGGAAGCTCTAATGAGCTTGAGGCTATTATAGCATAAGCAAGTCGCCAAAACGCTCTGCAAATAATAGTTGATTTATCCACAAGGATATTTTACAAATGCTTGTTGACTCTACGACATGATGGTAGAATAAACACAAGCTTTGATGGGCCACCACACGTCCGAGTGAAATAAATATTTTCTACTCAAAAAACAGAGTAAAAAATAAAGAAAAACATTCAAAATGACAGTGTGGTGTCACCTCCCCACCATTTTTAAACGGTATCGTGTTCTGCAAATGGCAGGGCTGATTACCTTGTGCGTTGCATATATTACAACGCTATTATTAGGCATGGCTGCACATGCTGTGGCCGGAGTTAATCAGACTTTGAGTTTCCAGGGACGGCTCCAAACGAGCGCCGGTGCAGTTGTACCGGATGGTTTTTATAATATGCAATTTAAAATTTACCAGGATGGCAACGGAACAACGGCAGGCGACACTGGTGGAACGCTCAAATGGACCGAAAGTTACGTTAATAACAGCGCACATGCTGGCATACAGGTAAAGAATGGGTTCTTCTCAGTAGAGCTGGGAGCCAACACCCCGCTCAGTAATGTTGATTGGAATCAAGATACATTATGGCTTTCGATGAATATAGCAGGACAAGATGCAAGCTGTTCAACATTTGGCGGCACAGGATGCACCGCCGACGGTGAGATGCTGCCAATGAAACGTATTACTTCATCGCCGTATGCTCTGAATTCAGGCATGCTCGGTGGTAAAACAGCAGATACATTCCTACAACTTGGCCAGGGCGTACAGACAGACGTCAGTACTTCGAGTAGCATCTCTATCAACAAGACAGCCGGCGGCGACCTCATTCAACTCCAGAATAATTCAAAAGATATTTTCACCGTCGGTAATGCCGGCGATTTGACGTTGGGCAGCAATGCCGATAAAACCATTTCTATTTCGACTGCAACGGCCAGCACGACTGGCAATAACTTAACTGTCGTTGCAGGCGGCGGAGGAACTGGAACCGGGAGCACGGGAGGCAATCTCGTGCTTCAGGGCGGATCAGCCGGCGGCACCAATGGAAGTGGGGGCGATGTAACCATTGACAGTGGCGCCGCAACTGGCTCAGGTA
>Ga0207674_10000033_pt1 | contig 142149 bp, 127 predicted proteins | sample KBSCornC72_FD_184303 | JGI IMG/M metagenome (GOLD analysis project Ga0207674, IMG submission 184303) | Corn rhizosphere microbial communities from Kellogg Biological Station, Michigan, USA - KBS Corn C7-2 (SPAdes) (version 2) | ecosystem: Host-associated > Plants > Roots > Rhizosphere > Soil ...
CCATGACCAATCCCTCGCCCCTATCGACCCAAGTCTTCCAGATCCTGCTGTCGCTCGTCGACCATGACCTCCACGGCTACGCCATCATCCAGGACATCGTCGAGCGAACCGACAACGAAGTGCGTCTCACCGCGAGCACGCTGTACGCCGCGGTGAAGCGTCTCCTCGACCAGGGTCTCATCGACGAGGTGCGCAGCCGCTCGCGCGACGACGATCCGCGTCGCCGCTACTACCGCCTCACGCCGGCCGGTCGCCGAGCCGCGCGCGACGAAGCGCTGCGACTCGAGCGCCTCGCCGCCATGGCGCGCGCCAAGCGGCTGCTCCCCACGACCAGATGACCGTTCGGCTCTACGGCGCGCTCGTCGCCTTGCTCCTGCCGTCGGGCTTCAACGACGCGTTCGCCGACGAGCTCCTGTCGGTCTACGCGGAGGTCGACCGCGGAGCACGGCTCCGCGCCGGCTTTGCCGGGGCACTGCGAGCGCTCCTCGGCGAGATCCCGGGACTCGTCCGCATTGCGATTCGTGAACGGCGCACGCACAGGACCCTTCGCGCTCGTCGCGTCAAGCCACGCTTGGAGGACAACATGATCGACTCGTTCACTCAAGACGCGACGTTCGCCGTCCGCTCGCTGCGTCGCTCCCTCGGCTTCACGATCGTCGCGGTTGGAACGCTCGCCCTCGGCATCGGCGCCAACACCGCGATCTTCAGCATCGTCAACAGCGTGCTCCTGTCGCCCCTCAAGCTGAACGATCCCGATCGGCTCGTGGCGATCGGCGAACAGCCCAGGTCCCAGACGACCGTATCGATCGGCTCAACATCGCCGGGCAGCTTCTTCGACTGGAAGGCCTCTTCGGCCACGATGGAGCTGGGCTCCTACAACCAGGGCATCAGTCGCACGCTCACCGGCATCGGCGATCCGCAGCAAATCGTCGGCACCCAGATCACCGGCGATTTGATGCGCATCCTCGGCGTATCTCCGTTGATGGGGCGCAACCTGACCCTCGCCGACGAGAACGCCGGCGCGCCGCCCGTGCTCGTCATCGGCTTCGATGCATGGCATCGTTTCTTTGGCGACGATCGCGGCGTCATCGGGAAGACGCTGACGCTCAATGGCGTGCCGCGGACGATTGTCGGTGTGATGCCGGCCGGCTTCACCTTTCCTGGAGCGCCGAACGACTTCTGGTCCCCGGCGCAGCTCGACGCCGCGTTTCGCGGCAATCGCGATCAGTACTATCTGAACGTCGTCGGGCGGCTTCGTTCCGGAGCGACGGTCGCTCAGGCGCAAGCCGAGATGAACGCGGTCATGGACCGGCTGACGCGCGATTGGCCAAAGTACAATCAGGGGAATCGCATCGTCATCCAGTCGCTGCGCGACACGATCGTCGGTTCGGTCCAGGGCGGGCTGCTCGTGATGATGGGCGCGGTAGCCTTCGTACTCCTGATCACCTGCGCGAATGTCGGCAACCTCCTCGTCGCGCGCGCTGCCACGCGACGCCGAGAGATTGCGGTGCGACGCGCGCTCGGCGCTGGAACCGGCCGCATCGCGCGCCAACTCGTAACGGAGAGCATTCTGCTGGCGCTCGCCGGCGGGATCGCCGGTGTCCTGATCGGCAAGTGGATGCTCAAACTCCTGCTCGCGGGATCGGCCACCGCGAACTTGCCGCGCATCGAGGAGATCGCGCTCGACGGACGCGTGCTGGTCTTCACGTTCGGCGTCTCCGTCGTCGTCGGCTTGCTCTTTGGGTGCATGCCCGCGTGGCATCTCACCCGCGAGCGCTTCGCGGACGGGTTGCGCGATGGCGCGCGCGGCAGCTCAGGTCATCAGTGGACGCGGAACACGCTCGTCGTCGTCGAGGTCGCGCTCGCGATGATCCTCCTGACCGGCGCCGGGTTGCTGCTTCGGAGCTTCGCGCTGATGCAGCGCGTCGACACAGGGATCAAGCCGGAACACGTCGTGACGTTCTCGATCCAACGCCGGAAGCCCGATCCGACTTTCGTTCCCACGCTGCTCGAGCGCCTCCGCCGCATTCCCGCGGTGCAGAGCGTCGCCATCACGAGCAACCTTCCTGTCGCGGGGCGCGGCATCGGCGCGTGGTTCAATCGCATCGACCGACCGCTTCCCGAAAACGTGCAGCCGTCCGGCGAAGCGTATCGCGTCGTGACGCCCGACTATTTCGCGACCGTCGGCATTCCGCTCAAAACCGGCCGGATGTTCGACGCGAACGATCGCCGCGAAGCGCCCGCGATCATCGTCAACCAGGCGCTCGTAAAGAAGTACTACCCCAACGAGAATCCGCTCGGGAAACCAGTGTACCTCGGCGCGCCGGACAACCGGCTCTTCGACAGCGCACCCATCGTAGGTGTCGTCGGCGACACGCGTGACGCTGGACTTGGAAGCGACCCGCTGCCGACGGTCTACATCCCGATCGCGGTGATGCGCGGGTGGCCGTTCTTCACCTTGGTCATGCGGCATTCAGGCGATCCCGCACCGATCATCGCGTCGGCCCGCCGCGTGGTTCACGACATCGACGCCACGATCCCCATCACGAATGTTCAGACGCTCGAGGACGTCATCTCCACTGTCTCGGCCCCCGCCCGCTGGGCCACAACTCTCCTCGGAGCATTCGCCGGTGTCGCGCTCGTCACCGCGATCCTCGGAGTTTTCGGACTCCTGTCGTACATGGTGACACAGCGCGCTCGCGAGCTCGGAATCCGCATCGCCCTCGGCGCGTCGAGCGGCGGCGTGCAGCGTCTTGTGTTGTCACGCGGCTTGGGACTCGTCACAGTCGGTCTCGTCGTGGGTCTCGCGGGCGCGGTCGTCCTCACGCGGTTCATGCAGTCGATGCTCTACGGCGTGACACCGACCGATCCGCTCACCTTCGTCGGCGTCAGCGGACTTCTGGTTCTAGCGGCCGCGAGCGCGAGTCTCATCCCTGCCCGCCGGGCCACGCGCATCGACCCAATCACGGCGTTACGGGCCGAGTAGAACGAATGAGCGCACACGCAAATGGCCACCGCTACGGGTGGCCATTTGTTATGGGATTTCGTTGAATCGAGTGGCTAGGGACGGAATCGAACCGCCGACACGCGGATTTTCAGTCCGCTGCTCTACCAACTGAGCTACCTAGCCTCAAGCCGTTCAATTTATTCGGCTTACTTCACGCAAGTCAATCGCGCCGGCGTGGTTGCGCTCGTCTCTTCATCCGTTTCGTTCGCGCGGAACCGCTCGCGCGACGAATCCCTCTCGTGTCACGTGTTTCACGTCCCGTGTTCCACGTTTCAGTCACGCGTTTCCGGTTAATCGTATCATTTCGGAAACGTGGAATTTCCACTCTTTGTGAAAGCTCGCGGAGGGCCTGTACGGCATGTACATTCACCCTCGGCCGTTCGGTCGGAACTGTGTGACCTCGAACGACTAACACGCGGTTTCTTGAGCGGGTCTCGGTACCCGCCTCGCATGCCGCGACCGTCGCACGCGCTCCCCGCCGCTACTGCGGCGCCACACCCCCACGAAGGAACCCTCTCCCGTTATGAAGATTCCAGCTTGGAGACCGCTGGTCGCCCTGGTAATCGCCGCGCTCGCCGGCCGAGCGACTTCGCTGTCTGCTCAAGGCGTCACCACCGGCGCCGTCGCCGGTACCGTGACAAATGAACAGGGCCAGCCTGTCGAGGCCGCCCAGGTACAAGTCGTCAACCATGCGACCGGCTACCGCAGCGGTACACGCACGCGCTCAAATGGTTACTACCTCATCCAGGGGCTCGAAGTCGGTGGCCCTTACACGTTGAGCGTCAGACGAATCGGACTTGAGCCTCGCGATATCGAAAATATCAGTGTTTCGTTGTCACAGACTACGCGGGTCGACGTCCAACTCGGCGCACGCGCCGTCAACTTGGCCGGCGTCCAGGTCACTTCGACGAGCGGCTTGAGCACGTTCAGCCCTTCGCACCAAGGCGTCGGCACGGCGATTTCCGACAGCATCATTAGTCGAATGCCGATGCTCGGCCGCAACTTCACGGACCTCGTCAAGCTCACGCCGCAAGTCACGATTCCATCCTCCGGCGGGCCGAGCGCCGGTGGTCAGTATAATCGGTACAACTCGTTCAACATCGACGGCGCCAGCCAAAACGACCGCTTCAACCTCAACTCATCCGCCGGTCAGCCGGGCGCCGCGGGAAATGGTCGCCTCATCTCGCCTGAAGCAATCAAGGAATTCCGTGTTTTGATGTCTCCCACGGATGTTCGTCAGGCGAATTTCACCGGCATGCTCGTCAACGCCGTTACGAAAAGTGGAACGAACGAATTCCACGGCGGCGGCATCGTCAACTATCGCAACGAAAAATTCAGCTCCCCGAACTTTCGCACCACCAAACTCGACGTGAAGCAGTACGGCTTCCAACTCGGCGGACCGATCTTCCGCGACAGGCTGCATTTCTACGTCGCACCCGAATGGCAGGATCGCGTGAGCGGCTCGTCCGGCGCTTTCGTCGGTCAGACCGCCGGCGCCACTGGAACGACCCTCAACATCTCCCCCGACTCGATCGCCCTCGTCCAGCAGCTCGTGAAGGACAAGATGGGATTCGATCCCGGCTCGGCCGGCAAGATCGACAACAGCAATCCGCTCAAGAACCTCTTCGGTCGCCTCGATTGGCAGATCAACGATGTCCATCGGTTGGTGTTGCGTGAAATCGCGAACCGAACGGAGAACGTCGCATTTTCCAGAAACAGCAACACGTTCCGGAACGATCCGCTACAGCAGAACACGGGTTTCCGCCTCGGGTCCAACCTGTTCAACGGCGTGAACACCAATAACTCGACGGCGCTCCAGCTGTTCTCGAACTTCTCCAGCGGCATCGCCAACGAGGTACTCGCCGGGTATAACACGATCCGCGACACCCGCATCGTTCCGCAGATCACGCCAGAGATGAGCGTGGGCGTTGTCCCGGTCGGCGCGACGAATAACAACGCGACCGCCGTGATCACGTTCGGCACCGAGCAATTCTCCATCGGTAACGCGCTCAATCAGGACATCTTCGAGGTCTCCGACAACCTCACCATGCCCTGGCGCGACCACACGTTCACGTTCGGTGCGCGCTTCGAGCACACCAAAATGTACGACAACTTCCCGCAGGGCCTCGGCGGCGTCTGGGTGTTCCCGAACATCGCGGCGCTCAATCAGCTCAAGCCGTCCGGCTACGCGGTCGCGTATCCGAACAGCGGCAACCCGGCAGATATCCCGGCGGCGTTCACGACGAACATGAGCAGCCTGTACGCGCAGGATCAGTGGGCGCTCAAGACTAACTTCACGGTCACCGCCGGCCTGCGCGCCGATGTCCCGAATCCCAACATCACCCCGGTCGACAATCCGAAGATCACGCAGCTCGCCGCCGCGAGGGGCGTCGACATGCACACCTCGTGGACACCGAAGTCGCGCGCGTATTTCTCTCCGCGCATCGGGTTCAACTGGGACGTCTCCGGCAATCAGCGCACACAGCTCCGCGGCAACGCGGGCATCTTCACCGGGCCGCCGCCATTCATCCTGCTCGCGAACGCGCAGCAGAATACCGGCCTTGGTCTGGTCCGCCTCTCGTGCACCGGCAACGCCGTCCCGGCCTTCACCGTCGACGAGAACAATCTCCCGCACGCCTGCCTCAATCAGGCCCCGCCGGCCAACGGCGCCGCGGGAACGGTTGGCGTCAACTTGAACGATCCCAATTTCAAGTACCCGCAGTACTTCGTCACTTCGGGCGGCTTCGATAAGGAGTTGCCCTTGGGCTTCTCCGGAACGTTCGAGGCGCTGTATCGCCACGCGGTCAACGGAGTGCGCATCCGCGATCTGAACCTCATCGGTCCGCGCATGGTCAACGGACAGCCGATGACCGACCGCAATGGACGCGTTCTCTACGCCGACACCATTCTGGCGAACGGAACGATCCAGAACAACAATCAGCGCGCCATCACGGCGGTAAACGGCGTCAACTTCACCGAAGACGCCATCTACGTCACGAACCAGTCGAAAGACTACAACTACTCGCTTTCCGCGCAGCTGCGCCGCACGTTCGGCCGCTACCTTAACTTCTCTGGAGCGTACACCTTCACGCGGGCGAAAGACGTCCAGAGCCTGACGTCGGACCGCGCGATCTCCAACTGGCGCAACGGGCGCGAGTACTCGGGGCTCGAGAATGCCGACGAGCTCACCACCTCGGCATTCGAGCGTCCGCATCGCGTCATCGCCAGCGCGGTCTACTCGTTCCCGTGGCGGAAGTACACCACCTCGATGACCTTCTACTACGAGGGCATCTCCGGCAGCCCGATCAGCTACACCTCGTCGCTCGACCTCAATGGCGATGGTTATAACGGGAACGATCCCATCTACGTTCCGAAAGACGCCACCGACCCGAACGAGATCAAGATCGGCTCGATGTCGGCCGCCGGCGTGTTCACGCAGGACGCCGCTGCGGCGCAGGATTTCAATAAGTTCATCTCCAGTCAGGCATGCCTCGACAAGCAGCGCGGCAGCATCATGCAGCGCAACAGCTGCCGCACTCCATGGCAGAACCGCATGGACCTGTCCTTCTCGCAGTCCGTGCCGACCGTTCGTGGTCAGAACTTCACGATCATGCTCGACGTCATCAACATTGCCAACGTCGCCGGCGAGCTCTTACAGCACGTCGACGGCCGCGCACGCGACTGGGGCAAGACTTATGGAGCGACGATCAGCTCGTTCCCCCAACAGACCGTGCTCTCCGGCAATACGGCGAGCGGCTCGATCGCGCGCTCACCCGGGCCGATCAACCAGTCGATGCCGGTCTATACGTTCAACGCGACGGCGCGCTCGCGCGGCCCCTACGACTTCGCGGGCAACATCGGCTACAACATGCAGCTCACGATGCGGTATTCGTTCTAGTAGCGAAGTAGTCGGATAAAAGAGAGGGCGCCCCAAGGGCGCCCTCTTTCGTTGTCATCCTATCGCCCATCGCCCATCGCCCTATCGTTCCAGCTTGAACCCGGGGATCACATCCGGTCGCTGCGCCGCATTCGCTACGATCCACCCCGTCGCGTACATCCACTTCGTCATCTTTGTCAGCTTGGTGATGTCGATCCGCGACGGCTCATCTCGCGGCGTGTGATAGTCGGGGTGCAGGTTCGTGCTGAACTCGATCGCCGGGATCCCCAGCCGCGCGTACGGCAGATGGTCGCTCCGGAAATACCAGCCCTCCGGATGCGTCGGACGATCCCAGACCGTGTCGATGACAAAATGGGTCAGCTGCGCGTTCGCGCTGAGCGCCGCGTCCACCAACGCGACCGAATTCTTGTGTGGCGGCTGCGCGCCAAGCAACGCGGCGCTGTCGGGATTGTTCCGGCCGATCATATCCGCGTTCAACACGGCGACGATTTGCGAACGTGGTACCGTCGGATGACCGGCGTACCACCGGGAGCCGAGTAGTCCACGCTCCTCAGCGCCGTGCCAGACGAAAAGCACCGGCCGCGCCGCGGGGTGCTTCACGAATGCACGCGCCGTCGCGAGCAGCGCGACGCTCACTGAGGCGTTGTCGTCCGCGCCGTTCCAGATGGAATCGCCGTTCACCGAATAGCGAACGCCGTCGTGATCCTGATGTCCGCTGTACAGCACGTACTCGTTCGCCAACCGTGGGTCGGTCCCCTTCACTACACCGATCACGTTTCCGGATGGATAGCTGAACGTCTCACTGAAGACGTTGATCGAAAGCCGCGCGCCTGGAGCGCGGAGTAGATCGAGCTTGTCGTGCCGCACCCACAACGATGGAACCTGCGGCGCGGCGTTGCCGCGCCCACGCCCGCCGCCGGCGAAAGCACCCGCAGGGCCACCCGCCGAGTCGATTCCGTACGTGCCTCGGCGCGACACGGCCGCCGTCGCTTCGAATGCATGATCGAGCGACGCCGCGGCATCCGACACGATGATCGCCGCCGATCCGCCCGCCTGCGCGATCATCCCCGTCCGCTGTCTCACCGCGGTGGCCGTCGCGTTTTGAAAGTTGCCGCGAATCGTGAACTGCGCATCGGGCTGTACGGTGATCGCGCCGAACGGCATCGCGACCGCCTTTCCCTTCACGTCGGTTCTCGACAGCTCCGCCGAGTCGGCTACGTAGACGATTGGAACGTCGAGCGTCGCCGACAGATTGTTGAGCGCGACGACGTCGCTCCAAAGGTGCAGAGAACTTTGGCCAATGAGAATTCGGCTGTTCTCGCTGAGTCGCGTGCGCCGGATCGACCACCATTGGAAGTAGGTGCCGTCGTCGCCCGCCGGCGCGAGTCCCGCTTCGCGCGCACGTTCCGCGACCCAGCCCGTAGCGCGCATCTCGTCGAGCGTGCCCGCCTCGCGTCCGCGCATGGCGTCGCCACCCAGCGCGAAGATGTCACGCCGAATGTCCGACTCGGTGATCGCATCGAGCGCCGGCGCCTGTGGGTCACGCGCTCGGCCGGCTTGTCCGGGTTGCGGCCCCGATTGAGGCGTTGTCGTCGAACACGCCGCGAGCGCGCAAACACCGAGGAGAACGACACAGCGGGCCATCCGTTCACGAAGAAGCACTGTCGTGGCTCCCCCCCACCGCCGACCGCCCACGGCCCATCGCCCCCGCCGCGCCGACACGCGCTCGAATGACCGACTTGATTCCGCCGCGAATATTGAAGTCACCGACGACCTCCATCCAACGTGGGTTCGATGCCGCTGACAGATCGTCCAGGATCCTGTTGACCGCACGCTCGTAGAAGATCCCGTCGTCGCGAAAGCTCCAGAGATACAGCTTGAGACTCTTGAGCTCGAGACACACTTCGCCTGGAACGTAGGTGATATAGATGGTGCCGAAGTCCGGAGCGCCGCCCTTCAGCGCGCGCAATTCGTCGGCATCGCTCTCGATGCCGCCAAGCGGACAGAGCGACGTGAACTCCGGGCACTCCATCGCGATCTCGTAGTCGCGCCCCGGATAGGGATTCGGGAACGTCTCGAGGAGCTCGGGCTTTGGCATGAGTAAAAAATGTTGGCACTTGGTCCAATCCGGCAATCGCGATCTGGCGATGCCCTGTACCGCGCCACATATTGGAATTGTGCCGGCGCTATGCGCCGGTCATCGCCGCCGCGAGAACGGCGTGGCGGCATCGCCCCCCGGCATAGCCCGGGGGGCTCTTTTTTGTGCCCTATTTGGTTGCTCGGCTACTCGGCGCCTGGGCGTCGGCTGGTCCATCGCCGACCGCCCATCGCCCATCGCCGTCAGTTCCCTCTCAGCCGCTTCGACATCTCTTCGAGAACCTTGCGCTCGTCGTTTGTAAGACTCTCGATGCCGTGCTGCGAGATCTTGTCGAGCACACGATTGAGCTCGTCGGCTCGCGCTTCTCGGCGCCGCGAAGGGGGCGTCAGCGCTACGGTTCGCTTCGCCGCGATGGCTTTGCTCTTCGCGACGATGTCGTCTACCTCGTCGCCACGCTCGCGTCGCGGCAGGTTGCGCGGAATGGCGCGCGGCGGCTCGTCGGCGTCGGGAACATTGGCCACGCGCTGCCGAACCTGGTCGATACCAGCAGAGGAGGCGGCCATGCGAACATAGATGTACGCGGCGATCACGCCGCCGAGGTGCGCAAAGTACGCCACGTTCACTCCGCCCGCCGGACCCGTCGCCGCGAATCCGATCAGTACGTTGAACGCGATCAGACCGAGCGCGAGCGTTTTCGCCCGCATCGGCAACACGAATAGGAAGTACACCTCATCGCTCGGCCATTGCATCACGTACGCGGTCATCACGCCGAACACAGCCGCCGACGATCCGATGAGCATTCCTTGGCGAATGAACAGCATGTCGAACGCGACGCCGCCCAGCGCGCAAAGCAGGTAGAACCAAACGAACCGCTTTGTGCCGCTTGCGCCGCCCACGGACCACGATTGTTCCAGTCGCGGTCCGAACAGATACAGGGCGTACATGTTCGCGAGCAGATGTCCGACGCCGCTGTGCACCAGCGAGTACGTCACGACCGACCACCACTGCGACGGCACGCGCGACGCGTCGAATCCCAGCCAATCGCTCGTATACGAATAGCGAACCGCCGTCAGTTGCAGAAACATCACGACGAGGTTGATCGCGATGATGCCCTGCACCGCTGGCGTCAGCCTGAACTGCTCTTGGTCTGGACTGGCCGGGGCCGGAAGCGACGACATACGCCCTGCGAAAAGACTGTGAACGAACGACTACTTCTCTAACACGACTTTGAAAACCTAGTTCCCGTCACCTGCCGGCCTCAGCGCATCCCCGTCGGCGGGGGCAAGCGAAGCAGCAGACGTACGTCCCCGTGCAGAGCCGACGCACGCTCGAACAGCGTGGTCCAGCGGCGATCCTTGTCGACGGCGATCCCCGTCCCCGGATGGACTACGACCATTGTCGCATCACTAGTCTCGTGCGCGCGCTCGGCGTAGCGAAGCATTGACGCGTCCGTCGTCCGCTCGTCGGCAAGAACGACTAAGGCGTGTTGCATGCCGAGCTTCGCCGCCCGCGCCACTGACTCGAAGGCTCGGTCGACGATGGTGTCCGACGCCGATCCGTCGATCGTGATCTGCGCGAGCTTCACGAATCCCTTCAAAGCATCGAGTTCCGCTGGACGCTGGCCGTCGATGTCGATCATGACCGGAAGTCCCGACAACGCTTGCGAGGCACGATCGAACGCGATGCAAAGATAGTCGACGTTCGACAACGGATCGCGGCCGCTGATCGAAACCGAATGGAACGTCGTGCGCGCCGTCGCGCGCCGAATCTCGCCCGCCAGCGCGTCAGCAGTGTACATCGTCGCGGTTTCCGCCTCCGCGGCGAAGCGCACGAAGAGCTGTCGGCGACCGAGCCAAACGCCCTGCGACTGCAGTCCCGCGGGTACGCCCGCGAGTGCCGCCGTCGGAGTCGGTAACTGGGTCACGAACCGTCACCCCCGCGCGCCATTGCCAGACGCACGATGCGCTCGCACAGCTCCGGGAATGTGATTCCCGCGGCTGCCGCGGCCTGTGGAATGAGACTGGTTTGCGTCATCCCGGGAAGCGTGTTTGCCTCCAGACAATAAAACCGCCCGTCTTCCGCCATGCGAAAATCGATACGAGCGTACCCGCCAAGCTTGAGCGCTCTGAACGCCACGCGCGCTTCCTGTTGAATGCGTGCGCTCTCCGCGCTCGTCAAATCCGCCGGGAATCTTTCATCGGCCATTCCTGGCGTGTACTTGCACTCGTAATCGTAAATCTCGTGCTTTGGAATGATTTCGCCAACCGGAAGCGCGTCGCCTCCGAGAATGCCTACGGTCAACTCCCGTCCAGCGATGAACGCTTCGATCATGACTTCGTCGTCGAACTTCAGCGCTTCATCGACGGCCGCCTGAAGCCCCCCCCCGCTCGGATCCCGAACGATCGACAGGCCGACGGTTGACCCCTGTTTGGACGGCTTAACGATCACCGGAAACCCGAGCCGGGCGCCGACGTCCTCCGCGGTCGCCGGCGCCATGAGCCAGTCTGCGGTCGTAACCTCGGCCTGCCGAAAGAGTTGCTTCGACAAATCCTTGTCCATCGCCAGCGCGCTCGCCAAATGGCCACTCCCGGTGTACGGGACGCCGGTCAGATCGAGCATGGCCTGGATCGTTCCGTCTTCGCCCGTCCCGCCGTGCAGGCCCAGAAACACGACGTCCGTTTCCCCCGTCCGCGGCAAGGTGCTCGCCATCCTGGGAAGCGCCTCACGAGCCATCCGCCGCAGCGCCTCCTGCGAGGGGGGCGCCGTCTGTACGACTACTCCGCTCGCGAGGGCCCGCTGTTCCTCGAGACTGATCTCGCCTCGCGCCGGGTCCACCGCGCGAACGTCGTGACCGCGAGAGCGCAGGGCTTCCGTCACTCGAATGCCGCTCGCCAACGACACATCCCGCTCGGACGACGTGCCACCCATGAGCACCGTGATGCGCAAGCTCATTCCGTTGCCTACCGCGCCATGAGGTAGCTCAGCACGTCCGACCGCGTCACGATTCCTTGCACGAAACCGTTTTCGCGGACGAGCACCGCCGGGTTCGATTTCGAGAGCAGCTTCGCCACACTATCCACCGGTTGACTCACCTCGACCACCGGGAACGGCGCATCCATCACTTCGCTGACCGTCGCGTCGAGGAACTTCGTGTTGTCGAGACTGCGCGCCGAGAGCGACCAATCGCTCACCGACCCGACGCAGTTTGCGCCGTCCATGACGGGCAGCTGCGAGACATCGTGCAGTGACATGAGGCGCAACGCCTGACGCACGGTGGTCCCCGGCTGGACGCTCACGATGACGGGCGTCTTCCCGGCATGTCCGGCTTTTGCCTGTAGTACAAAACCCAACGTCGTGCGATCCGCGTCGAGCAGCTGGTTTTCGCGCATCCATTCGTCGTTGTACACCTTCGACAAATAGCGCTCGCCCGTATCGGGAAGCGGCACGACCACCATCGCGTTCGGGTCGTCGATGCGGCGAGCCACGTGAAGCGCTACATGGACCACGAGCCCGCTCGATCCGCCGACGAAGAGTCCCTCCTCTCTCGTCAGCCGTCGCGCCATGGCGAACGATTCCTTGTCACTCACGGTCATGAAGTCGTCGACCAACCCCATGTCGAGCGTCCCCGGGATCTTGTCCTGACCGATCCCCTCCACCTTGTACGGAACACCTTCAGGTTTTCCCTCACCCTTGGTCCGCCACATCTCGGCGAGGATCGACCCCACCGGATCACCGGCGACGACCTGGATCTTTGGGTTCTTCTCTTTGAGATATCTGCCGACGCCGGTGATCGTACCGCCCGTGCCGGCGGCGTACACGAAATGCGTTACCCGTCCTTCGGTCTGTTCCCAGATCTCGGGACCCGTCGTGTCGTAGTGCGCTTCCGGGTTCGCGTCGTTGTAGAACTGATCAGCCAGGATCGCGTTCGGTGTTTCCTTCGCGATCCGCTTCGCCATCATCACGTAATTGTCCGGATGGTCGGGCGGCACCGCGGTCGGCGTCACGATCACTTCCGCGCCGAACGCCTTGAGCAGTCGCACTTTTTCCTGCGACATCTTGTCCGGCATCGTGAAGATGCACCGGTAGCCCTTGAGCGCCGCCGCGATCGCCAGTCCGACGCCCGTGTTGCCGCTCGTTCCTTCGACGATCGTTCCGCCGGGCTTGAGTCGGCCTTCACGCTCGGCGCGCTGGATGATCGGCATTCCGATCCGGTCCTTGATCGACCCGCCCGGATTGAAGAATTCCGCCTTCGCATACACCGGCGTGCGAATGCCGCGCGTGACGCGATTGAGACGGATGAGCGGCGTCCAACCGATCAGCGCGAGTACGTCGTCGTAAGGTTTGGCGTGTGGCGGCATGTCCGGCGGCGCGCTGTTCGTTGCGTCACTGTTCATCGGGTGCGGCGACGCCGAAATGTATTCGGCACTGCTCTGCCCCGCGACCAACACTCATCGAGCGCGACGCGCTTCTTCGACGAGATTCGCCAGCGCCCCGATCGCTTGCACCGGCGTCATAGTGTTGACGTCGAGCGCGGCCACGCGGTCCACGAGTGGGTGTGGCCCCGCCACGAATAGCCCGAGTTGGTCCGGTGGCGTTCGAGGGTTCGATCCGACCTCCACCCCCCCCGCGGCACGCGGCGGGTTGAGCCCCTTTGCCAGGTGCTCACCTTCGAGCAGCGCCAACACCTGTCGGGCGCGATCGATCACCGCCGCGGGCAGGCCGGCCAGTCGTCCGACCTCGATGCCATACGAGCGGTCCGCCGGGCCCGGCTGCAGGCGATGCAGGAACACGATCTGCTCGCCCGCCTCGCGTACCGCGACGTTGAAGTTGCGGAGCGCCGAAAGCTCCTCGGCCAGCTGCGTGAGCTCGTGATAGTGCGTCGCGAACACCGTCTTGCAGCCGATCCGTTCGTGCAGGTGCTCTGTCACGGCCCAGGCGATCGATACGCCGTCGTACGTCGCCGTTCCACGCCCAATCTCGTCGAGCAGCACCAGGCTGCGGGACGTGGCCGTGTGGAGAATGCTGCTCGTTTCGCTCATCTCCACCATGAACGTCGACTGGCCGCGAACCAGGTTGTCGCTCGCGCCGACTCGCGTAAAGATCCGGTCGGCCAGCCCGACTTTCGCCCCGCTCGCCGGCACGAAGCTGCCGATTTGCGCCATCAGCACGATCAGGCCGATCTGCCGGAGGACTGTCGACTTACCGGCCATGTTCGGACCGGTGAGAATGATCACCCGCGCGTCCTCGACGAGCCGCAGATCGTTCGGAATGAACTTGTCGCGCGGCATCATCCGCTCGACCACCGGGTGTCTCCCGGCCGTGATCTCCAGCGCGAACTCGTCGCTGATCGTCGGACGATTGTATCCCTCGCGCGCCGCCACGTCGGCGAATGTGCTCAGCACGTCGAGCTCGGCGATGGTCCGTGCGATTCGCTGCAATCGCGCGATCTCGCCGCCGACTCGCGTCCTCAACACCTCGAACAGCTCGCGTTCGCGCTGCTCGATCCGTTCGGCGGCCGAAAGCACGCGCTCCTCGTACTCCTTGAGCGCCTGTGTGACGAATCGCTCGCCGTTGGAGATCGTCTGCCGCCGTTGATAGTCGGTGGGCACGAGGTGCAGGTTCGACTTCGAGATCTCGATGTAGTACCCGAACACCTTGTTGAAGCCGACCTTGAGTGACGGAATGCCCGTCCGCGCGCGTTCCTCTCCTTGAATCCGCGCGATCGCGTCTTTTCCGCCGTCGCGAAGGTCACGAAGGCTATCGAGCTCGCGGTCCACTTCCGCCAGAATGGTCGCTTCGTCTCCGATCGTCATCGGCGCGCGTTCGACGAGCGTCGAGCAGATGTCGCGCGCCAACTCCGGGGCGTCGTCCCAATCCGCCACGAGCGTCGACAGCCGTCCCGAGTGAGCCGCGGCCACCGCCCTCAGGGCCTCGCCCACGATCGGCAGCGCGGTCAGCGAATCGCCAAGCGCTCGAAGCTCGCGCGGCGTGCTCCGACCGGACGCCGCTTTGGCCGCCAGGCGTTCGACGTCGCGCACGCGCGCGATCGCCGTTCGCAGCGACTCACGCGTCGTGACCTCGCTGAACAGCGCGGCAACCGCATCCAATCGTGATTCGATCGTCGGGCGCGCTCCTCCCGTGAGGGGAGCGAGAATCCATTGCCGTAGCAGTCGAGCACCCATCGGCGTATGTGTCCGGTCCAGCACGGAGAGAAGTGTTCCTTCACTCCCATTGCCGGCGCCGCGCAGCGACTCGACAAGCTCGAGATTCCGGCGCGTCATCTCGTCGAGCGCCATCACGCCGCCCGGCCGCTCGATGATCGGACGGGTCAGCTGCGGCAGTCCACTCGGTTGCAGCTCGCGCAAATACCGGAGCAACGCGCCCGCCGCGCCGACGAGGTGCGAGTCACTGTCTTCGACGCCGAGTCCGGCGAGCGACAAGACGTTGAATTGGCGCTGCAGGTCTTCTCGCCCCAAAGGAGCGTCGAACTCCCACCCGTCTCGCTCGGTCACCAGCGCGGCGTGTCGTGACGCCGGCAACGCGACCCGCGAGCCTGCCGCAAGCAGAATCTCCCGCGGTGAGAGCCGCGCCATGAGCGGATCGAGCTCGCCCAGCGCGCTGTCGATGAGCCGAAGTTCCCCCGTCGACACATCCGCCGCGGCCAGGCCGACTTGCTCGCCCCCCCCGGCGCTCGCGAGACAAATCGCGACGATGAAGTTGTTGCGCGCACCGTCGAGGAGATCATCCGACCACGCAACACCCGGTGTGACCGTCTCGATCACCTCGCGCCGGACCACTCCCTTCGCGAGCCGCGGATCTTCCACCTGCTCGCAGATCGCGACGCGAAAACCCTGCTGCACGAGCCGACGCACGTAGTCCGGCGCCGCTTTCACCGGCACGCCGGCAAGAGGAACGTCCGCCGCCCCACCATTGTTGCGACTCGTCAGCGTCAACCCGAGCACGCGCGACGCCGTCTCGGCGTCGTCATAGAACATCTCGTAGAACTCGCCCATTCGAAAAAACAAGATCGCGTTCTGATGGCGATTCTTGATCTCCCGGTATTGCTGCATTAGCGGCGTTTGCGACGTGGCCGTCATCGGTCGTCGGCTCCGATGTCCGTGATCGTCGCGGTGATCTTCCGCGCCCTGAGTCGACTTTGGGCCGCTGTCGCTTCGGCTCGCGTCGCATATCTGCCAATCCGGACACGGAACGGTTTCGCCGCGCCGACAACCCGCGCTTCGAGGCCCAGTGTTTTGAGGCGCGCCGCTCGCGCGGTTGCCTCGGAGCGATTCGTGTAGGACGCAACCTGCAGCGTGAATCGCCCCTTCGCTTCCGGCGCGGTCGCGGCCCCCCGAGTATTCGACGAATCGCGCTTCACCGTGCTCGCGCTGTCCTTCGGCGAATTCGGATCGCCAACCGGAACGCGGCCGCCCGGCGATGCGTCATTCGCCACACATCGCGATGAGTAGTACGACAGCTGATTGCGCGTCTCGACTTCCGACTCGGGAACTTCGCGCAGCGCCTGGCGGAGCGCCGAGCACGCACGCGGCAGATCGTTCTGATCCACGAGCAGGCGGACGAGCGTCAGGTTTGCCCGGGTGCGTTCCGCGTGACCGGGGTTCTCGAGCAGAAACCGCTCGAGATGGTCGGCGGCCATCGCGCGGTCTCCCCGCGCGGACTCGAGTTGCGCGAGCTGTAGCAGCGCGTCACCCGACCGCACCGAGGCGCCGTATTCGACGACGATTCGGCGGTAATCGTGCTCCGCTTCAGCGCCATTCGTCGATAGCGTCGCCCGCCAGTATAACGCGTCGGCGTACTGCGGCGAGTTCGGATCGGTCGCGGCGAGCATCGAGTCTACCAACAACCGGCCCGCCGCGCCGTTTCCGCTCGACACCAGTCGACGGGCACGCGCGAAAACGGAGTCGGCGTTCGAGTTTGCGGCGGACTGCGCATTCGCCGTCGGCGCTCGTCCGGCGACGACCACGACGCATAACGAAAAAAGAAGGCGTCTCATGACGACGCTCAGGCGACGCGACGGCGAAGTCCGGCGCCGCATAGGCGCGGCAGCACGTTGCCTAGCAGCTGTTCATCGGACGAAAGGCGCGTCTCCTTGAACGCCGACTCCGCCTCGAGCAGCGCCTCCAACGCGTCGTCCACTTCGTCTGCCGTCCAATGCTCCGACGCGCGCACGCAGCTCGACACGAACTCGCCCCACGATCGGCCCGTGTACACCGAGCCCGATTCCTTGAGGAGCCCGAACAGATCGCCGGTGAGCTTCGACGGATGCGCGCCGCGTGACCGTGCCGCGGCCACCCAGCCGATCGCGATCATTTGTGCGCCGAGCGCCATCAGCATCGTCACCGCCGAAGTCTTGGGCTGTTCGAGAATGTTGGGAAGCATCGCCAGCGCCCCGGTTGCGTCGCGGCGCGCGACCGCGTCAAGGAAATCGCCGAGCGTTTCACCCGGTCGTACGCCGACCACGGCCGACACCATCGCCTCGTTGATTGTACCGCCTGCGGCGAAGTCCCCGAGCTTGTCCAGTTCCGTCTTCAATTGCGACAGGTCCGTCCCAACCGATTCCTGGAGCAGTTTCGCCGCGCCTTCCGTAATGGTGGCCCCACCGCCGAGATCGTGCTCGACGTAGTAGTTGATCCATTTCGGGATACGGGCGCCGCTCAGTGGCGCGAACTCGATCGCCTCGGTTCGTGAAACGAGGCTTTTTTCCGCTTTTGCGCCACTCGGCGACACGAGCATCACGAGGACGTCCGGCGAAGGGCGCTCCAGGTACCCGTCGAGCGCGATGCGCGCATCCTTTTTTAACGCACCCACATCCCGAATCACCACGGCGCGTCGTTCCGCCATCATCGGCGGTGTCGCCAGGATCGATCCGAGCGACGTCGCGTCCACGTCACCCCCCCGCAAGTTCTCGAGGTTGAAGTCACGCGTCGCCGGATCGATCGCTGCGTCGATCGCGCGTTTGAGCTCTTCCGTTTTTACGTAGTCATCGTCGCCGAAGAGGTAGTACGCAGGCGCGAACGAACCGCTCTTCACGGCTCCGCGGAGCGCCTTCGCATCAGCGACTGGGGACATGGCGGTCAATATACGTTCGCGTCATGCCAGGCCACAAAAAAAAGTCGGCTTTCGCCGACGTCCGCTACGTGAATTCCCCTTGGCTCAACGCGTGGATTCGTGAAACTCCATATTCGCGAATCGGAGCGGCGCCTCTCCCACCATCAACACCGCCGGCCATACGGGAATGCCTGTTGGAACACTCGCCACGATTGCTGCATTCGCGGCTGGAGCGGTCGTCGAGTCGATAGTAGCGACTGCGATCGGAACGACCTCGTGCGCCGTTGCCGGGTTGAAATACCGGCTCGCCTCGATCGAGATCACCGCGATCGCGCCGATACCGGCTGCCAGCACGACGAAGCTGCGGAACGACGGTAAGATCGATCTCTGATCTGACAGCTCCACGTACGACGGCGGTCCAATCTCCGCCAAACGCACACTCAGCCGATTCATGAAGTCTGCCGATGGCTCGATCGTCGGCAGGTTGCGGACGAGCATCAGGCTTCTACGAATTGCCGTGTCCTGCCGCGAACACTTCGGGCAGCGCGTCAGATGACGACGCATCGCCTCCATGTCGATGGCGGGCAGTACATCGTCGACGAACGGGACGTGTTTGTTTCGAAACTCGCGACAATCCATCGTAGCACTCGTGACGCCGGGTGGGCTGCATTCGGTACCCGGAGGTTTCTAGGCGGTTCCAGAATACCAGGTCCGTGCCTCCGTCGCGAGGCCAGCAAGAAGGGGCGGAACCGAAGTTCCGCCCCTCATTCTATGGATCAGCCGGGTAATACCGGCGTTAGTCGATTTTGGGCTCGATGATCGAGGCGAAGGCATTTCGCGCCCTGTTCAGCCTCGACTTTACGGTTCCCAGGTTGCAGTCGGTGATTTCCGCGATCTCCTCGTAGGACTTCCCTTCGAGCTCTCTCAGCACGAACACCTGACGGTGATGTTCCGGCAGTTTCGCAACCGTCTCCTCGACGAGCGCGCGCAGATGCCGCTTGCGGAACAAGTCATCCGGCCGAGCGCTCGTGTCCTCGAACTGCAGAGGGCGATCCTCGTCTTCCCAGTTCCCCTTGATCGTCTGGAAGAGCACGAGCGGATTCCGCGAACGATTTCTCAGCTCGTTCTTCGCCAGGTTCGACGCAATCGTGTAGACCCACGTCGAGAACTTCTTCGTCCGGTCAAACCGGTGAATGTGCCGGTACACGCGAATGAAAACTTCCTGAACCAGATCCTCGGCCTTCTCCCGATCGCCGATCGTACGGTAGATGAAGTTCAGTAGTCGAGTTTGATACCGCTCGACTAGCTCTTGGAACGCGCGCTCCTCGCCACCGAGGAACGCACCGACCACCGTGGCGTCGTCCTGCGCCCGGAGCCGCTCCCGTACCGTCGCGCCAGCCAGCGGCGCACGCTTGATTGCGACCTCAGCCATGATAGACCGTGCCCCCTCGGCACTGCTAAAGGGTACGAATCCACTGAACTAGTGGATTCGGTCTGCCTGTCCCGCCGTCCCCCGCCACCCCACTTCCCCGCGTTCCTGAAAAGCAGGCGTTATGCCCCGTTTGACGCCGAGGTTCCCGCGGTGTTAAGACATTGGACGGAAATAGGTTAGGCGCTCACAACCGGTTGTCGCCTGTTGAGCTCGCTGTCCTGAATTGCAGACGAAATCAGGAGAAACCGGCCTAACCTTGTCCCGTTTTCGACACACCTCGGGCCGGCCTGGGTTTCCTGCTTTTTTGGGCTCTCCAAAGCCCTATCGGCCCGCGCGAAAACCGGCGGCGAAGAGAATCGCCAGCGCGGTCTTTCCGTCCTTGATGCGCCCCTCTTGGATAAACCGGAGCGCGCTGGACAGAGTCACCGTTTCCAAAGTGATGAACTCATCCGACTCATGCGCCGTCTCACCCCGCTCGAGGCCGGTCGCCATGAAGACGTGGATCCGCTCGTCCGTAAAACCGGGAGTCGTGAACATGGTGAAGAGAAACTCCATGCTCCGCGCTCTACACCCCGTTTCTTCTCTAAGCTCTCGCTCCGCGCAGGCTATCGGTGCCTCGCCCGGATCGAGTCTGCCGGCAGGGATCTCGTACAAATAGTCGTCCGCCGCGTACCGGTACTGCCGGACCATCAGAATTTGTGGATCCTCGCCCGACGCTTCGCTTACGAACGGCACGACGGCACTCGCTCCCGGATGACGGATCATCTCGAGCTCCCCGACTGATCCGTCCGGAAAACGGACGGTGTCCCGGTCGAGGTTGATGATTCGACCGGTGTAGACTCGCTCGCTCCGAATTTTCCCAGGCCCTGCGCCGCTCGGTTCAGCAGACACCGCGTCGTCGCGTCCGCTCATGTCAGCGGCTTGCCCTGCGTGTCGTACATCAGCAAGGGTCCGAACCGCATCGCCTCGAGCGGCGCGCGAACAATGTTTGGATCGCCGACGACGACCATTTGCAGCGCCGACGGATCCAGATACTTCCGCGCCGCCGCAAGCACCTTCTCGACCGTGATCGACGCGACATTGTCGCGGTAACGGTCGTAGTAGTCCTCCGGCAGGCCATGGAGCGTGAGCACGGAGAGCGCCGCGGCGATCGCCGTCGTCGTCTCGAAGCGAATCGGAAAAACGCCGGTCAAATAACTCGTCGCGAGCGACAACTCGTCCGGCGTCACCGCCTCGGCGCGGATTCGATCGACCTCGAACAGCGTTTCACGCGCGGCGGCGTCGGTGATGTCGGACTTGACCGCGGTGTGAACCATGAACGGTCCAGCCTGACGACGCCATTCGAATCCGGAGAAGGCTCCGTACGTGTAAGCGTGTGCCTCGCGGAGATTCAGATTGATGCGCGAGTTGAACAGGCCGCCGAGCAGCGCGTTCATCACGTTGACCGGAAAGAAGTCCGGATGGTTGCGCGGAATGCCGACGTGCCCAATCCGAAGCTCGGACTGCGGTGCGTCCGATTTCACGACCAGATGCACGGCCCGCTCCGTTCGGGCCGGACGCGTGTCGGCCAATACACGCTCCGGCGCTCGGCCTTCCCATTTTCCAAAGGCCTGATTGACCAGCGCTTCGGCCCGCTCAGTCGTGATGTCACCGGCCACTACGACCGTTGTTCCTCCGGCCAGGTATCGCGCCTGATAGAAATCGACGATGACTTGTCGATTGATTCGCTCGACGCTCGCTTCGTCGCCGCCCTCGGGGCGCGCGTACCGCGACCCCGGCGCGTAGAGCAATTTCGTGAACAGCTCGTCGGCGAGACCTCGCGGCTCGGCCTGCAGCTGCAATAACTCGGCGAGCCGCTCGGCTTTGAGCCGCTCGAGCTCGCGCCCGGAAAACGCCGGCGACAGCACCACCTCGCCCAGCAAGTCGAACGCGTCCGACAGATGCTCGACGAGCGTGGTCATCGTGATCGCCGCGGCGTCCCAGTCAGCGCCCGCCTCGATCGACGCACCCAGCGTCTCGATTCGCTCAGCGAGCTCCGCGCCGTCGTACCGCTCCGTCCCCTCGAGCAGCATTTTCGCCGTCAACTGGGCTGTACCTTCGTATCCTTCCGCATCGCAGACGGCGCCGCCGTCGACCAGCACGACGACGGTCGCCAATGGGAGCTTCGGGACACGCGCCACGACCAGCTGCATGCCGTTGGCGAGTTTTCGCCGCTCAAAACGCGGGAAGTGATACTCGCGCGGCGCGCTTGGGCCTGGACGCGGGGTCCGCGACACCTCGGGAAGGGCGGTCATCGCTGCTCCGCCGCCGCTCCGCTCCCGACAAGCTCAGCCGGCTCCTCTTCACGAGGCACGTAAACCAGGCTCGCTCGGTTATTCTCGCCAAGTCGTTCGGCAATAAAGGCGTTGACCTGCTCGGCGGTCACCGCGCGATACCGATCCACTTCCTCGTTCAACAAGTTCGGGTCACCGAAGTAGGTCGCGAACATCGACAGTTTGTCCGCGCGTTCGCCGGCTTCCTGCATGCCCGACACGAACATCGTCTGAATCAGCGCCACGGCGCGCTTGACTTCCGCGTCCGTCACGCCGTCGCGAACCAACGCGTCGATCTCCAAAGCGACTTCCTGCTCCAATTGCTCCGCCGGCACTCCCGGACGCGCTGTTACGTCCACGACGAGCAGGTCTGACCCCTTCGCGAGGTCGAAGGTGAAGGCGGTCGTCTCTGCCGCGACCTCGCGCTCGCGCACCAGCCGTCGCTTCAGCCGGCTTCCGTTGCGCAAGCCGAGAATCGCGCCACAGACACTCGCCGGATAGTAGGCCGCTGTCCCGAATGCGGGCGAGCGAAATGCCAGGAATAGTCGCGGCAGCATCACGTCGTCCGGAACGACCTCTCGCTTCCACTGACCAAACACCGGCGGTAGCGACATGTCGGGCAACGCCGGTTTGTGACCCCCGCGCGCGATCGGTCCGAAGTGCCGCTCGACGAGACGTCGCGCGTTACCAGGATCGAAATCGCCGGCGATCGAGAGAACCGCGTTGTCCGGTGTGTAGAACGTCGCGAAGAACTGTCCGACGTCGTCGAGACTCGCCGCAGTCAGGTCTTCCATCGACCCCATCAACGAATGATGAAACGGATGCTCCGACGGGAAGCACAACGCCGGCAGCTTTTCGAGCCAGCTGCCATACGGCTGATTGTCCATCGACCAGCGCCGCTCGTTCTTCACGACGTCGCGCTGCGTGTCGAGTTTTTGTTGAGTCATCGCCGGGAGCAGCGCCCCCATGCGGTTCGCCTCGAGCCACAGGGCGAGCTCGAGCTGATTCGACGGCAGTGTCTCGAAGTAGTTCGTGCGCTCGAGCCAGGTCGAACCATTCAACGTTCCGCCGGCGCGCTGCACCAGCTCGAAGTGTTCGTTCGCCTGAACGTCCGCCGATCCTTGAAAGAGCATGTGCTCGAACAGGTGCGCGAAGCCCGTGCGCCCCGGCGGTTCGTTTGCAGAACCGACATGGTACCAGAGGTTCACGGCCACGATCGGCGCCGTGTGATCCTCGGACAGGGAAACGAATAGTCCGTTCTGCAATCGAAATGTTTCGATCGGAATGCGCATCGTTCTAAATTGCACGCCTCGTCTCGACACTGGAACCCGCGCTTCGTTGACACGATCTCGAGTGACTCAAATCGCCTCGTGGGTCCTGATCGGCCTTGGGCTCGGTTACGTCGCCCTCCTGCTCTTGCTGTGGGGCTTTCAGGAACGTGTGGTCTTCCAGCCGCCGGCTATCCCCCAGGTGGCCGCGTCGGCTGGGCCGCCGCAGGCTCGTCGCGTCGATTACACGACGTCCGATGGCGTTCACCTGTTCGCGTACGTCGTCGGCGAATGCGGGAGCCAGCGTCCGGTCATGCTGGTCTTTCACGGCAATGCCGACGTCGCGCGATGGCTCGTTCCGTGGGCGAAAGAGGCGGCCACGCGAACGAATCTTTGTGTCGTCCTCGCCGAATATCGCGGATACGACGGCTTGGCCGGCGTGCCGTCCTATGCTGGATCGGCCCGGGACGCGCTCGCCGCGCTTCAACTCACGCGCGATACTCTCGGCGTTACGCCCGACAGACTCGTTCTCTTCGGCCACTCGCTGGGCACCGCCATCGCGGCTGAGCTCGCGATGACGATCCGACCCCGAGCTCTGGTGCTGCAATCGCCGTTCACCACTGCCCAGGACATGGCCCGACGGATGTTCGTTCCAGGCCTCAATGCGGTTTGGAGACTGATCTCGCGCGTGCACTTCGATACGCTTGCTCGGGTCAAGGCTTTGGCGGCGCCCGTCTCCGTGGTCCACGGTGACCGCGATTTCATCATCCCCGATTGGATGGGACGCGCCGTCTACAACAGCGCGAAGGAGAAAGGCCAGCTTCTCATCGTTCACGGTGCGGGACACAACGACGTGCCCCAAATCGGCGCCGAGGAGTACTGGTCTTGGTTGACGCACGCGGCCAACCTCGGATCAGTGACTACTCGTTCCGCTGAAGCAGCAAGGCAATCGGCACCTTGACCGACTCGGCAAGGGCGTAGCGGAAGAATTCGCGAACGTTCGACGAGATTGGGCTCGTTCGCGTCGGCGAGGTATGCGGCAACAAGCCGTATCGTCGCGCGAGCACCGTCAGCCGGAGCATGTGAAACGGGTCGCTGACCAGAATCACTTCGCGCGACGGTTCGCCGTCCATCAGCGACGCGACGCGACGTAGTGACTCGATGGTTGATCGGCCGCGGTTCTCGATCAGGATCGCGCGCGCGGGAACGCCATGGTCGATCGCGTACCGCTCCGCGACTGCCGCCTCGCTCGTCGTATCGTGTTCACCGAATCCACCCGTGAAGATGATCCGCGGCGCCAACCCGCGACGCCAAAGCTCAATGGCGTGATCGAGTCGCGCCCGAAGCACGGGTGACGGCCGACCAACGTATTGCGCCGCACCAAGCACGACGATAGCCGACGACGGCTCCGCTGTGTCGCGCCGAGCCCAAATCAACACGCCGGCCAGCGATGCCGCCCAGGCGATGATCATCAGCGCTCCGAAGAGCCATCCGAGGCGCCACCAGTTGATTCGCCGCGGCCGAGGCATATGTCCGGCGGTTTCCCTTTACCGTTCGCGATCGCTGGGTCGCGCGAACACGATCGTCAGGCGCCCGCCCTCCTGGGTCATCATGCTCGGCTCCCATCCGCCTCGGCTCCGCTCGTTGAGCAGATCGGTGAGCGCGTCCTCGTCGTCGTGCGTGTGGCGCGTGAGGCGAAGGATGACGGCCTGGTATTCTTTCATGGGCGCGAAATTAGTACCTTTGCGCGCCATGCACACCACCCCCGGGTTCCCGACGCTTCGCGTCGTGTCGCACCCGCTCGTGCAGCATAAGCTGAACATCCTGCGCGACCGCGAAACGCCCACGAAGATCTTCAAGGAGCTCGTCGACGAGATCGCGATGCTCATGGCGTACGAGGCGACGAGCGATCTCCCGCTCGAGGACGCATCCGTCTCCACCCCGCTCGAGCGCACCATCGGGCGCCGTGTGAGCGGCAAGAAGCTGACGCTCGTTCCGATTCTCCGCGCGGGTCTGGGCATGGTCGAGGGCATCTACCGTCTTGTCCCGGGAGCGCGCGTCGGCCACATCGGGCTGTATCGCGACCACGACACACTCGAGCCCGTCGACTACTACTTCAAGGTCCCGGGCGACGCGCCGGAACGCGATTTCTTCCTGCTCGATCCCATGCTCGCAACGGGCGGAAGCGCGGCCGCGGCTGTCGCCTCACTCAAGCGCGCCGGCGCCACGCGCATTCGCTTCATGTGTCTTGTCGCGGCGCCGGAGGGAGTCCGCCGCTTGGCATCGGAGCACCCTGACGTGATCGTCTATTGCGCCGCGCTGGACCGGGAGCTCAACGATCACGGCTACATCTTGCCCGGCTTGGGCGATGCCGGCGACCGGCTCTTCGGCACGCGCTAAGAGTGGCGTTGTTATCCTGAGGAGCGCAGCGACGAAGGACCTACTTTCCTTGACTGGCAACCAGTCGCGGACAGCAGGTCCTTCGCTTCGCTCAGGATGACGCGCTTTCACGGTCTGCCCATCGCCCACCGCCGATCGCCCATCGCCGGTTTCCTACCCAAACCACTCCCTCGGACAATCCCGCTGCTGGCGCGCAGCGTCAATCACCCACTGCTGTGACTGCGAGTCTACGACCTCGGTCTGCACTCGGTTGAGCCACGAGTTGGCCTGCGATCCGTCGCCCACCCGGCGCCAAAGCTCTCCCACCAGATACGTCAGCACGGCGCGCTCCTCTCGAGACACCCCGTCGAAGCTCGACAATGACTCCTCGAACTTCCACGCGGCTTTTCGTCGAAAGAAGCGCTCGGCCTCCACATCGCCCTCGTCCACACAGCACCACGCGGCACGGAGCAACAGATCCGCGATGTGACGCGGCTCCATCCCCTGCCACTCCGCGACCTTCGCCGCGGCTTCGTATTTCTCCGACCCATTCAACGTGCCACACGTGATCGCCGGCGCGAGCTCGTTCCACACGCGTTCCTTGAGCACGGCCGTGACTTCTGCTTCCTCGGTAAAATCGCGATCGGCACCCGAGTAGCCACAGCGATTGCATGTATGGATCAAATAGGGCAGCGGCTGTGTTCCCGCGGCACGCTCGTGGAAATCCGTGCGCTTGCCCCCGAAGGAGTTGGTCGACACCACCGTTTGCGAGCGAAAACGCGTCTCGCAAATCGGGCATTGCAATTCGATCTGCTGAAGCGTGGTCATCGGTGCCTCTCCCGCCTACCGTCTACATCCTTTCCACCGGGGAGAAAAGGAAAAACTGTGCCATGCCGGGAGGGCCGTCGCGACTCTTGTTCACGTACTAGGGCATTACTATCATTCCGCGTCCATCGTGCGACGCGATCGCACGACTCGCGCGCCGCCCTCCCGCGTCCGGTCGAATGCTGATCAACCTGCTCCCTGATTTTTTCGCCGTTCTCGAGAGCACCGACCGCGTCGCCGCCTACCAGCGCTACTTCGACAATCACCGACGGATTCTCCAGCCCTACTGGCAGAACTACGTCATCGATCCAGAAACACCGCACTTCCTCGACATCGTCCGCTCCACGATCGATGCGGGACACGACGATGTCTCGGCGATGCTGGCGCGCACCGACGTCGTAAGCCTCGCGCGCGCGACCGAGCAGCAGTGCCGCGAGATCCTCGATATGGACTGCGACGTCGACGTCGTGCTCATGGTCGGTGTCGGCGCCGCGAACGCCGGCGAGCTTGTCGTCGACGGCCGCGGTATCGCGTTCGTTTGCCTGGAGCATTTCACCGGCCAAACCAACGCGCAGACCGAGGGCCTCGGCCTCGACCCCGAACTCCTGCCCGCGTGGCTGGCTCACGAGATCGCTCACGTCGTTCGCTACACCTCGCCGACGAGTCGAAGCGAGCTCCGCGCCATCGTTCAGGACGCCGGCGGTTTCTACTCCTACTGGGACGCGGGGCGGCGCGCTAAGCTTCGCGAGTTGCTCGTCAATGAGGGGTTGGCCGTCCACGTTTCCCGCGCGGTCAGTCCGGGTCACGCTGCGTGGGAATATTTCGGCTACGAGCGGCGGCAATACGCGGACGTGCGGCAGCTGGAACCGGTCGTCGGTCGTGCCATTGCGGCGGACCTCGATCGTCGCGGACTCGGCCTCCGACTCCGCTATCTCTCCGGCGGAATGAGCGATGAAGCACGCACCGTCGACCGCTACGTGCTGCCGGAGCGCGCCGGTTACTATCTCGGCGCGAAACTCAGTGAACCCGCCGTCGCCGCGCGTGGTCTCGCTTGGTCCATTCGAGCCAGCGCCGATGAAATCGCCGCGGTTGGACACACGGCGGCGCTGACCGCGTAGCTCCTACTTCCCAACGCAAAAGCGCCGAAATACCTCGTCGAGCACATGCTCGACGTCGACCGCGCCAATCAACTCTTCGAGCGCCGCCACCGCGTCGTGCAGGTGAACCGCCGCGACCGGAGCCGGAACGTCGCCCATCCGCCATCGCTCGAGAAATTCGGCGACCTCCTCTCGCGCGTGGCCGATGGCGAAGCGATGTCGCTCCTGAGTCAGGATGGGCGCGTCCAGGTCGGTCACCGCGTCGCCATCGACGATGAGCTCCTGAATCAGATCGACGAGCTGTCCTAACCCCGCCCCGCGTTCCGCGCTGACAGCGATCGCGGCGCGCGCGCCGACAGCCTCCTTCGCCGACGCCAGATCGGCGTCGCTCACCGCTGCGAGATCCGACTTCGTCCGCAACGCGACAATGGCGGCGTTGGTGCGGCCGCGGAGTCCCGTCCCCACCGCGCGCATGCTTTCGACATCGTCGCCGCAGGCGAGGACGACGGCCGCGCGCGCCACATAAGATCCGCTGACCTCGACGCCCAGACGCTCCACGATGTCGGTTGCTTCACGCAGCCCCGCCGTGTCGACGAGGCGCAGCGGGATTCCCGTCGTGTCGATGACGGCTTCGATCGCGTCGCGTGTCGTTCCAGGAATGTTCGTCACGATCGCCCGCGATTCGCCGAGGAGCGCGTTGAAGAGCGATGACTTGCCGACGTTCGGCGCTCCGGCCAGCACGACGAGCGCCCCATGGCGAACGAGCTCCCCCGTTTTCGACGTTGCGAGGAGTTGTTCGAGCGCGGCGATGGCGCGCTGCGCCGCGTCGGCGATTCTCGCCGGCGCTACGGGTCCGTCGTCCTCCTCCGGAAAGTCGATGTCGTACGCAATGAGCGCCTCGAGCTCGATGAGCTGCGATCGGAGTTCGAGCACTCTGCGGCTGAGGCCACCGTCGAGCTGGCGAAGCGCGACGGATTGTGCCGCGCGTGAGCGGGCATCGACCAGGTCGGCCGTCGCCTCCGCCTGCAGCACGTCCATCTTTCCGTTGAGGACGGCGCGTCGGGTGAATTCGCCGGCCGCCGCCAGTCTCGCCCCCCGAGCGACGAGCGCGGCTGTCACCGTCGTCGAAACTACTGAGCCGCCATGCGTGACGAGCTCGACGGCATCCTCACCCGTGTATGAGGCCGGCCCGTCGTAGCGGGTTACGACGGCCTCGTCCAATTCCACGCCCACCGCGTCGCGCACGGGCGATACGACGACCCGACGCGGCTCGTCGGGCCAGCGATCGAGCGTAGCGCGCGCGATCGCATGTGCTCGAGGTCCAGAGAGACGCACGATGGCGAGCGCGCCGCGCCCGGGCGCGGTCGCTACAGCCACGATCGTGTCGGAAAAGTCGATTGGACTCGCGCTGTCTTGATCGGCCATCTAGTGCGCCGGGAGTGCACCACTCGCCGACAGATCCAGTGTTTCGCCCGGCTCCAGGATCTTCACCGCGTCGCTGAGATGGTGCGAGGCGAGACGCGCTTTCAGCCGGTTGATCGCATCGTGCGCGGTCGCCGTCACGTGTCGGAATGTCCCCCAGTGATACGGAACGAGTACCGATGCGCGCAAGCGCTCGAACAAGTCCAGCGCGTCCTCGTGCGTCAAATGGCCTTTGCGGAACCCGGGCTTCCACCACGGCGCGTACCCAATCGGAAGGAGCGCCAGATCGAGCTCCCGTCCTCGATTCCACAACGTGTGCTCGACAAGATGGTGCGTGTCGTCGACCAGGGCCGTGTCGCCCGCAAAGAATGTCGACGTCGATCCGTCGAGGAGATACATGTTCGCCGCGGCCCGCCATCGGTCGAACCCATAGCGGTTGCCTTTGTGCGTCGCCGCCGCTGCGTGGAGCTCGACGCGATCGATCCGCATCGATTCGCCCGGGCCAAGCGCGCGTGCCGAATCGAATCCGAGCCGGCGAAGCCACTTTGCCACGGCCGGTGGCGCGATCAGCGGAATGTCGCGCGGTAGTCGCTCGAGCGAATCGAACGAAAGGTGATCAGCATGCGCATGCGTCAGTAGCAGCGCATCGAGCTTCGGCAGATCCGCGAGCGCGATCCCTGGCTGCGAAACCCGTGGTAGCAAGCGCCCAAGCTTTGGCTCGAAGTTCGGATCCGTCAGTATCCGAACACCGTCGAGCTCGAGCAGGAGAGTAGCGTGGCCGATGTACGTGACTCGCATCCGTCGCTCCGCGGACGGCGGCGGCCCCCCAATAGCCGGCGCCGGCTGGTCTAGGTCTTCCGAGACCGACTTGCGGGATTCGTGCTCGCGATTTGGCTACCGCCGATCCCGGCCCGGACGCGCTCCCGCGTCAAGACCCATTGCTGCGGCAGCGCGGCGATGTTTTGCGCCGCGTAATAGAGGTTGAGGCCCGACGCGAAGTTCAGGAACATGACCGTGAACATCGCCGGCATCATGTAGCTCATCACCTTCGCCTGCGGATTCGGCGGCGACGCGCGCATCCCGATCCAGGACAGCACGAACATCGATGCGCCCATCACGATCGGAATGACGTACAGCGGATCGCGCAGCGAGATGTCCGGCAGCCACAGGAATGAAACGCCGCGGAATTCAATCGTGTTCTGAAAGACGAAGTAGAGCGCGAAGAGCACGGGCATCGGCAAGAGCATCGGGACGCAGCCGAGCATCGGACTGAATGGGCTCATCCCGTGGTCGGCGTACACCTTCACCAACGCCTCGCGCTGCTTCTCCGGATTGTCCTTGTAGCGTTTCTGAATCTCCGACAGCTCGGGCTGCAGCCGCTGCATCTGGATGCTCGTGCGCATTGCTTTCTGATTGAGCGGCCACAGAAGCAGGCGAATGCCGACGCCGAACAACACGAGCACCCAGCCATAGTTCACACGCAGCGTCGCCTTCATCCAGAGCAGCACGCGCATCACGATCGTCGCGAACGGTTGCACGACGGCGTGGAACCAACCGGCGTAGGGGTTCACGTTCTCGAGATCGTTCCCCATCGCATGCAGTTCCTGCCATGACTGGGGACCAACGTACAGGTCGAACGCGAACGCGCCCCCCCCTCCACCGTTCGAGAGCGGAACGGACGTGGTGGCGTCCGCGAGATTCGGAACCTTTCCGAGGCGAGGACCACCGCGCATCACCAGTCCGCGGAAAATTCCGGCCGGCTTCGCACCGACCGGCTGCATCAGTGCCACCAACCAATATTTCGTGCGCACGGACACCCACTGGAACGACCCGGTATCCGGCCTCACCGCGCCGGGATCCAGCTTGCCGAACGCCACGCTCGACACATCGCGCAGCGGAATCTTGTAGCCGAACGCCAGATGTCGCATGTCATCGGCGGTATCGGCTTCCACCGAGCGAATCGTGCTCGGCAGATCGATGAGCAGCGCTGCGCCCTGCCCCGCGCCGGTGACCGTTCCCTTCACCGCTGTTCGATAGCCGTCGTTCGTCGGCGCGTACGACAACGTGATGACGGGCGACGTAAACGTGATCGTCGAGCCCTGATTCGAAACCGCGAAATTCACGGTGTCGAGCTGGATCGTGTCGGCGCCGCGAGCAAGGCGATAGCGGAGAAGCGGGCCCGATCCGTCCGTGATCGTGACGCCCGCTGGGTCTGGATGGCCGGGTCGCAGGTCCTTATACGAGCCGATTCGAACCGACTGCGGCACCGCCCCCGGGTTGACCAACGAGTACTCGGCGTGCGGCGTCGCCAACGTGACGCTTTCTCGAGGCGTGGTATCGCGCCGAGCGACAGCCGTCGGAAGAGCCGCGAGAGGCTTCGACGCGCTCTCGATCGCCGCCGCTGTCGGCGCCGCACTCACCGCGCGGGGCGTGGTGTCTCCCTTTGCGGCGGATGTGGCGGCAACGCTGTCCGTCGCTGACGCGGGCGGGCGCTTGGAAGTGAACAGGCGCGGCGTGACGACGATGACGAGCGCCATCAGCGCGAGCGCCAGCAGTGTGCGTTTATCCATGCAGGTGGTCGAGTTGCGGTGTGCTAGGGGACCGGATCGTACCCGCCCGGCCGAAACGGGTGACACCGCGCAATTCTGCGAGCGGCGAGCCATGCACCGCGGATCGCGCCATGCCGTTCGATGGCCTCAATGGCGTACGCGGAGCAACTTGGATAATAGCGGCATGAAGCCGGCAGAAGCGGCGAGATCGCGACTTGATACCCGCGGACCGCGAGAATCAGAATCGTGCGCACGCTAGCGCACCACCGCGCCCTGCGCGTGTCGGACCACCAGCTTGATGTCGTCACGCAAAGCGTCCACGCCGACCTCGTACGCGTTTGGCCGCGAGCGGATTGCCACGTCACACGGTTCCACTGCGCGCAGAGCGGGCAGGAGCTCGAGACGCACGAGCTCGCGAAGCCATCGCTTCACGCGATTGCGTCGAACCGCGCTGTGCTTGTATCGAGGAACCACGATCGCGACCCGTGCATGACGAAGAGGGGAAGCGAGGACTCGGACGTCGAGGTACGTGGTCCGAACCCGCCTCCCCTCTCGAATGACATTTTGAATGTCTGAACCTCGCGCCAATCGTTGCCGGCGCGAGAAGCCGAAGCCGTCCCCCGCGTCAGGCGCCCGCGTACTTGCTGGGCAGTCTAACGGTGAGACGCTTACGTCCCTTCTTGCGACGCCGGCTGAGTGTTTCACGTCCCCACTTGGTTTCCATGCGCGCGCGAAACCCGTGCGTCTTGATGCGGCGCTTGTTCCGGGGACGATACGTCGGCTTACCCATGATCACTCCAAAACGGTGCGGATAGTACGGCCTGAGAACCGGTAAACGTATCTCAGATCAGCGGATAGATCAAGATCGCGGGAAAGTAACCACCTCACGCAATTGCTTTTTCCACATAGCTCACTAGCTTCGCTCCCCCGCCTCGATTTTTCCGCTCGCCCCACATGACGCTGACCGCCCACGAAGCTTGGAGCCGATTGCTCGATCGAGCTCGTCAAGAGCTCCCCGAGCAAACATTCAAAACGTGGCTCGAGCCGACTGAGGCCCTTTCTCTCGCGGAAGATACGATCTATGTCGGCGCGCCCGACCAATTCGCCGCCGATTGGAACGAGTCGAAGCACTCGGACCTGCTCGCCAGCCTCGCTCCGATCGCACTCGGCCATCCCTTGGCCGTCGTTTTCAAGGTCACCGAAGAGCGGCGCACGCGGTCCCAGATGGACCTGTTCATTGCCCAGCCAAAACAACGGCCTCTTCAAGGACAGAATGGCGCCAGTAATTCGCCTCCATTAAGCGACCGATACACCTTTAAGCACTTTATCATCGGAAAGTCGAACGAGCTCGCGGCCGCGGCGGCGCATGCGGTCGCCCAGGCACCGGGTAAGGTCTACAACCCTCTTTTCATTTACGGGGATACCGGGCTCGGCAAGACCCATCTCATGCAGGCTATCGCCCATGAGATCCTCCTCCGGAAGCCCGAGACCCGAATCACGTTCATTGGCACCGAGCAGTTCACCAACGAGCTCGTCGCCGCCATTCAGAACCGAACGACCGCTGACTTCCGGCGCCGATTTCGCGAAACTGACCTCCTCCTCGTCGACGACGTCCATTTCCTCAAGGGTAAGGAGGCAATGCAGGAGGAGTTCTTCCACACCTTCAACGCGCTCTACGAGGGCGGTCGGCAGATCGTCATCACCAGCGATCGGCCTCCGTCCGAGATCCCGGGGTTGGAAGCCCGTCTGGTCTCGCGCTTCCAGTGGGGAATGGTGGCCGATATCGAGCTGCCCGACCTCGAGCACCGAATCGCGATCCTTCGTCAAAAGGCGCAGCTCGACCATCTGGAATTGACGATCCCGGAAGAAGTCATCCGCTTCATCGCCGAGAACGTGCGATCGAGCGTGCGCGAGTTGGAAGGCTCGATCATCAAGCTGCTGGCGTTCGCGTCGCTCAAGCATCGCGAGATCACCGTCGACGTCGCCCGCGACGCGCTCCGCGACAAGCTCAAGCCCGCCGACGGCGACGCTCCTGAAGCGCCCGCCCTCAACACCGCCGCCATTCAGCAGGCCGTGGCCAAAGATTGGGGCGTGACGACGGAAGGCCTCCGCTCCAAGACGCGAACCAAGAATCTTACCGTCCCACGGCAGGTCGCCATGCATCTCATGCGCGAGCTCCTCGCGATGCAGCTCGTCGAGATTGGCGCTGCCTTTGGCGGACGCGATCACTCCACCGTCATCCACAGCCTCGAGCGCGTCGCCGCAATGGTGAAAGAAGATCCGTCGTTCGCGCAGCGCCTGGGAAAGCTCCAATCCGCGTTGGAAAGCTTGCGGAATTGAACAGAAACCCCACCCCTTTCCACACGTCGTCTACGTCACTCTCAACTTTTCGCCCGTTTCATCCGGACAACTCGCGTTCCCCACATGCGATCCACACGAGCGGCTATAGTCGAACTGCTTGGTCCGGTGTAACTTCCAGCGATTTCCACGCGGCCAACAGCGCTCTACTACCTCTACTAGTTTGAAGCTCTTTAGAAAGACTTAGTAAGGCGTCTGAGCTTTTGCACACCATAGGAGCTGTGATGCGGTTTACGATCTCCCGGGAAAAGTTGCAGGAAGGTCTTGCCGCAGTTACTGCGAGCATTCCGGCGAAAACGACCCTGCCGGTGCTCGCGAATATCATGGTCGAGGCGACCGACAAGGGCATCCGCTTGTCCGGTACCGATCTCGACATCGCCGTCACGACCGAAGTCGCCGCCGACGTTGAAACGCCAGGCGCGATCACGATCCCCGCGAAGAAACTGAGCGAGATCGCTCGCGAGCTCCCGCCGGCGCCCGTGCGCATCGCCGCCGCCGGCGAGCAACGCGTCACGCTCGATTGCGGCCGCACGCACTTCAAGATCCTCGGACTTCCGCGCGACGAGTTCCCGGCCTTCCCCAACGTCAAGTTCAGCGAGAGCTGGCGCATCCGCTCGGGCGATCTCCAGAAGCTGATCACGCACACCGCCTTCGCGGTTTCTACCGAAGAAAGCCGGCCCATTCTCAATGGCGTGTTGTGGGAGTTGAAGCCGGAGCTCATGCGCATGGTGGCGACGAACGGCCACCGACTCGCGAAGATGGAGGTTGCCATCAAGTCCGTTGGCGCGCCCGCCACCGACCTGATCGTTCCTCCAAAAGCGCTCGAACAGATCCGTCGCCTGTTTCCGGAAGACGAAGAGCTCGAGATCGCCAAAGGCGAGAATCATCTCGGCTTCCGCTCGCCGTTCACGGCGGTGTTCACGCGCCTGATCGAGGGACCCTACCCGAATTACGATCAAGTCATCCCACGCGACAACAATCGCGTCGCCATCGCCGATCGCCAGGCGCTGACGAGTGCGCTGCGCCGGATGTCTATCATCGCTTCCGATCAGACCCATCGCATTCGATTGTCTTTTAATGCAGGAATGCTCAAGTTCAGCGTGCAGACGCCCGACTTGGGTGAGGCGGCCGACGAGCTGGCAGTTCGCTATTCCGGCGATCCGCTCGATATCGGCTTCAACGCCAATTACCTGCTCGAGATCCTGCGCTTCATCCCCACCGACGAGGTGCGACTTACCTTCAAGGCACCGGAGCGCGCGGCCACCGTCGAACCCGAAGGCTGGGCCGACCCGGCACAGTACCTCTGCCTTGTAATGCCGCTGCGCCTGCTCGACTAGCATCCACGGCCTCCCCCCGGGGGGGCGGGAGTTCGTTGAGGTGATTGGCTTCGTAACGCTCATGCAGGCGCTCGGCCTGGCGTACGCGGCCGGCTTCAATCTGTATGCGACCGTCGCCGTCACCGGGCTGGCCGTGCGCTACGGATGGGTGCAAGGCGTCCCCACGACCGTCGAAGCGTTCGCCAACCTGGGCGTGATCGTCGTTGCCGTCGCGCTCTATGCGATCGAGTTTGCTGCGACGCTCGTTCCCGGGGTTGCCGCAGCCTGGGAAACGCTCCACAGCTTCATCCGCCCTCCAGCCGCGGCCGCGCTCGCGGCGGCCACTGCCTGGCATTCCGATCCCGTGGTCGTTCTCATCGCTGCACTTCTCGGCGGCGGCTTGGCAGTAACGACTCACACCACGAAGCTCGGACTGCGCTATGCGATCGACGCCTCGCCGGAGCCGGTCACGAATGGCGTCGCGAACGTCGCGGAGCTCGTGCTCGTCGCCGGCGTTGCGACGGCCATCTGGCGACACCCATTCATCACACTCGCCGTCGCACTCGTCCTCCTTGCCGGCATGATTGCCGCCGTGCGTCTCATCTGGCGCGCCCTCCGGCAGGTGTTCACGGGTCGGTGGATGCCCTCACGCGGATTGATGCAGGCGCCGCGAACGACCGAGGAGCGACCGTCGAAGCGGCAACCACACGCCCCCGAATTCGACGACGAGTAAAAACAACGCGGCGCGTTGCCGAGACAACGCGCCGCTGTGCCAACCTGTAAGCCGGGTTCTGTGAGGACGACGAGCGTCCCGATGGTCATTCCTCTCGGAGCGCAGTCACCTGCGCCCTCTAGCAGCCTACCCGCAGCGTCTTTGTCGAGGTGGGCACCTCTCGCTGCCTATTTGGCCTTGCTCCCGCTGGGGTTTGCCTTGCCGCGTTCGTTGCCGAACGCGCGGTGAGCTCTTACCTCGCCTTTTCACCCTTGCCTGATCCGAAGATCGTCGGCGGTGTGTTTTCTGTGGCACTGTCCGTCGCGAACGACTTGGATCGTTCGCGCCCAGGCGTTACCTGGCAGCGCGCCCAAAGGAGCCCGGACTTTCCTCGGCCGACTCGACAACATCGGTCGCGACCACCCGGTTGGCACACAAAAAAATCTAATCAAAACGCCGCGCGCGTAAACAGAAACGCCAACGCCGCATGACGCGCGCATGCGCGCGCGGAATATCGTACACGCCCGAAGATCGAAGATGTCGGGCAGTTTGGCGATTTCACTTACCGTATGAGGCGCGTCATGCTTTCTCGTCCTGCGTCATCTCCGTCGCGACAGATTCTGCCGATCGCCACCATGGTCACCCCCAGCGAGCGGCTACGCGTCGACGCCGCGGGCGAAGGTTCCTATCTGGCGCTTCACCGCTCGTCGGTCGCCGAGGTGGTGCAAGACATCAAGGAGAATCGCGTCAGCGCGGTCGTCGTTTCGGTGGCGTGCTGCGACCAACACTCCCGAGCCGGTGTCGCCGCGCTCGTTCGCGAGTTCCCACGCGTGCCGACCGTTGCACTCCTCACCCAGGTGGACCGATCGACGCCTCAGGCGATGCTCAACCTCGGGTCGACTGGCGTGCGACGGCTCGTCGACGTCCGCGACTCGGACGGATGGCGCGAGCTGCGCCACTATTTGCTGGGTGTCGGCGGCGACGACATGCAGCGCCAAGCGCTCGGCCAACTCGCGCTCGACCTTGCCAGCGCGCCGCGGGACTGTTGGCGCTTCTTCGAGATGCTCTTCACTTGCCCGCCGCAGGTGGCCACCGTGCGCGCGCTCGCGCAGCAGCTCGACGTCCTGCCAAGTACGCTCATGAGCCGGTTTTTTCGCGCCCGCGTACCCGCGCCCAAGCAATACCTCGCGCTGGCTCGGCTCATTCGCGCCGCGCGGCTGTTCGAGAACCCCGGCTTCTCCGTGGCTAATGTCGCAAACCACCTCGACTACTCGTCGCCGCAAAGCTTCGGACGTCACGTACGGACGCTGATGAGGCTCACGGCCCTGCAGTTTCGCGAGCAGTACGACGGCGAGGGAATGCTCCAACATTTCCGGCAAACGCTCGTTCTGCCGCATCTCGATCGCCTGCGCGCGCTACGTCCTCTCAGCCCGTCCTGGGGCGCTGCCTATGCGCGAAACCTGATTCACTGAGCCGATCCCGCGCCGGCGTCCATCGCCGCGACGATCTCGCTCGCCGTCGCCAGCGACAGCACTTTCAATCCCTCGGCGGCGAGCGCCTCGCGGCCACCCTCTTCGCGATCGACGAGCGCCAGAACGCCGATCACGTTGCCGCCGGCCGCGCGTACCGCCGTCGCGGCCGTGCGCGCCGAGTTGCCGGTGGTCACCGTGTCCTCGATCACCACGACGCGATCACCCGGCTGGAACGGGCCCTCAATCAACTTGCCCGCGCCGTGCGTCTTCGCTTCCTTGCGCACGGTGAACGCGCGTAGCGGCTGTCCGGTCGCCGCACTCGCGTACGACATGGCGTACGCGATCGGATCCGCGCCGAGCGTGAGACCTCCCACCGAGTCGGGTGCCCACCCGGCGTCGTGCAGCGCCGCCAACCCCGCCGGGCCAATGAGCCTCAAACCCTCCGGACTCATTGTGGTCATACGGGCGTCGATGTATAAAGTGGATTGCCTGCCCGACGCTAACGTGAAGTTGCCCCGTCTCGCCGAGCGCGCGGCGAGTAGCGAAATGAGATCGTCTCGGTTAGACATGGCGGTTCTCGGAGTGGCGGCGGACATTCAACGCCGGTCGGTACCAGAATAAATGGTTCGTTTGCCCCTCGCCCGTACGTCCGTCGGCGACGTTTCGCTGCTGCTGACGGCGGCGCTCCTGCTCATGATCGGGGGACTGATCGCGGGGGACCGCGGCCTCGCGCACGCGGCGTTTCGTCAGGCGTCGATCGATGCCCAACAGTCCAGCTACGCCGTCGCCGCCGTCTTGCGCGACAGCGCGGCCATGGCCGCACCGGCCGCGAGTCCCGCGGTCAAATCGATCATCGGGCGATGGCCGAGTGAGCGAACGGCAGCGGCGCTCGTGATCGGAGCGGATACCGTTCTCGTCTCGGGCCCTCGCGACGCGCTGCGGTCGGGCATCGTCGCCACGTCGCCAATCGAAGTGCGAGACAGTCTTCCGTGGCTGCTGGTTGTCGCGCACGAGCACGACGTCGGCCCGTTCCGCATTCTTCTCGGTGGCCTCAGTCTCGCCGCCGTGGCGCTCCTCGCCTACGGCGTTCTGCGCGAGCGTCGCCAGGCGATCCGCGTCGTCGAGCGGTCCGCGGAGCTCGAGCGGTTGTACAGCGAAGTGGCGCGCGCCAACACCGCGAAGAGTGAGTTCCTCGCCAACATCTCGCATGAGTTGCGGACGCCGCTCAACGCCATCGTCGGTTTCGTCGAGCTGCTCAAGGACGGTGTGTACGGCGACTTGTCGCCACGGCAGGTGCCGCCAGTCGATCGGATCGCCGCGTCGGCGACACATCTACGGCATCTCGTCGATCAGGTGCTCGACATCGCGAAGATCGCGGCTGGTCGCCTCGAAGTGCATCCGGAAACGCTCGTCCTCCGCCCGTTCGTCCTCAACGTCGCCAGTGAGCTCGAATCGCTCGTCAACGAGCGGGGCCTCAGCTTCTCGATCGCGGTCGGCGCGTCACTTCCACGCGTCCGCACTGACCCAACTCACCTTCGACAGATTCTCGTCAACCTGATCGGGAACGCGGTCAAATACACACCGCAGGGTGGCGTCGCGGTCCGCGCGCGGTTGGTTGGCGGACCGTCTCCGCACGCCGCGGTGCCGCACGCGCAGGCGCGCCGTCGCACTCCCGAGGATCCGGTGCTTGCGGCGCAATCGCCTGATCCGCGACGCGCCTGGGTCGCGTTGCAAGTCGTCGATACCGGCGTCGGCATCGCTCCGGCGGATCAGGCGCGCATCTTCGAGGAGTTCGAACAAGTGAACGCGGGACCGCGCAGCGAGTCGATGCAGCGAGGAACCGGCTTGGGGCTCGCTATCTCCAAACGACTCGCGCAGCTGCTGGGAGGCGACATTCGCGTCGACAGCGAATTGGGGAAGGGATCTACCTTCACCCTTTGGCTGCCGGTTCACCCCGACGATCTCGAGCCCGTTGTCGCCAACGGAACGCCGCCGTCGAACGACTGATCAGTCCTTCTTGCGGAAGATCGAGGCGAGCTTCGATGCGAACCCCGGCTTTTCCTTCGCTGCGGGGGCGTTACCGGCTTCGCAGAATTCGGACGCGAACGCGACAACGTCGGCGTAGCGCTTCGTGGGCTCTTTGCTCAGGCCGCGCATCACGACCGCTTCGACCTGCGGAGAAAAGCGGAGGCCCGGCTTCGCCTGATTGAGCACGATCGGCGGCTGCGACAACAACTGTGAGAACATCTCGCGCGGCGTCTTCGCCGGGAAAGGCAAGCAGCCAGTCAGGAGGAAGTACGCGATCGTCGCGAGACTGTACTGATCCGCCAACGGACCGACCAGCTCGCCCGACAGCGCTTCCGGCGCGACGTACATCAACGTGCCGACGAAAAATCCCGCGCGCGTGAGGCGCTGCTCGGGAGACTGGTCTGTATCCGTGGCGATGCCGAAGTCGAGCAGCTTCACGAGGCGCGAGACTGGATCGTACATCACGTTGTCGGGCTTGAGATCCCGATGCACGATGCCGACCGAGTGCGCGGCGTGGACCGCGTCGGCGATCTGCTTCACGATCGAGCACACCTCGTCGACCGGCAGCGGCCCTTGGCGCTTCGCGTACTTCTCGAGGATCTCGCCGATGGCCCACTCGATCGCGAGGAAGTGCATGCCCGGCGCGGCTTCGCCGATCTCGATCGTACGCACCACGTTCGGATGCGTCACGCGCTCGCCATAACGCGCCTCGCGCAAAAAGCGCGCGACTGCCGTGCGGTCCTGCCGCAACTTTTCGCGCAGCACTTTGACCGCGACGGTTCCGTGGTCCGCGTGTGTAGCGCGGAAAACGGCCGAGGTCCCACCTTCACCGACTTCACTCTCGAGAGAGTATCCGGCGATCGTTTGTCCAACGAGGCTTTCGCGTGGCACGCGGCGAACCTAATCCGCCCGACAATCCGAGGCAAGCAAGCGCGCCGGTTCCCGCCGATGCTCCGATCATTCTTAATCACGAGCGTCGCTTATCCGCATCACAGCCGAAGCAACTGCTCGTCGGCGGGCTCGGCTTCCTTGACAAACCGACTCACCCTACCTATATAGGGCCGCGCAAGTCGGATGGCTTGCCCAGCACCGGAAGTGCAGGATCGAATCACCCCGTAGGAGGCAGCTCGAATGGCCAGAGGGAAGGTGAAGTGGTTCAATGATGCGAAGGGCTACGGCTTCATTGAGCAAGACAGCGGAGAGGATGTCTTCGTACACTTCTCCGCCATCAGCATGGAAGGCTTCAAGACGCTCGCCGAAGGACAAGAGGTCGAATTCGAGATCCGCACGGGCGAAAAGGGTCTACACGCCGCCAACGTGGTCCGGGTCTGACGTAGCCGCCTCCAGGGACGAAACGACCTTGCACCGCCCGCCGACCACCAGGCGGGCGGTGCTGCGTTTGGGGGTGATGCACGCGGGGATTGAACGCATCGCGTCGCGCCTCGACCTTTCGACAATGCTTCGCACCGTCATCGCCCGGCACCGACTCATCTCGCCGTGACCGCGCCCCCGTCTCCGCCGCCGTCGCCCCGTCTCTTCCTCGTGGACGGCTATGCGCTCATCTATCGCGCGTTCTTCGCCCTGATTTCGCGTCCGCTCACGACGAGCCGCGGCGAAAACACGTCCGCCGCGTGGGGAATCGTCAACTTCGTGCAGCGCCTCCTCGAGACGCACCGCCCCGACTACCTCGGATGGGTGCATGACTCCGGTCTCTCGCATCGACACGAGCGATATCCCGCGTACAAGGCGACGCGCGAGAAGCTCACCGAAGAGTTGCAATCGGACTTCGATCGCGGCATGGAGCGGATCCGCGACGTTCTCGACGCGCATCGCATTCCAATTATTACATTAGCAGGTTATGAAGCCGACGACGTCATCGGAACGTTGGCACGCCAGGCCGTCCAAGCCGACATCAACGTCGTCGTCGTCTCGGGCGACAAGGATTTCCAGCAACTCGTGCGGCCCGGCGTCTGGCTTCTCAATCCGGGGCGCGGCGGACCGGCGAGTGTCGAGGAGCAATGGGTCGGTGTCGAGAACGGCTCGGAGCGGCTCGGCGTGCCTCCCGCGCTCGTCACCGACTACCTCGCCCTCGTCGGCGATTCGTCCGACAACGTTCCCGGTGTCAAAGGCATCGGCGACAAGACGGCGCAGGAGCTCGTCTCCTCCTACGGCAGCGTCGAGAACATCCTCGCGCACGCCGCCGAGCTGACGAAGAAGCGTCCTCGCGAGGCGCTGCTCGAGCAGGGCGATCTCGCCCTTCTCTCGAAAGAGCTCGTCACCATTCGAGAGGATCTCCCCGTCGCGCTCGACCTCGATGCGATGCGGCTTTCGCCGCCCGACTACTCACGCCTGCGCACGCTGTACGTCGAGCTCGAATTCCACACCCTCGCGAAGAACCTGCCGACCGCCGCCGCCGCGAGTGCGGTGATGCCTGAAAAGACCACGACACCGCCGGCGAACTACACGACGGTCGATACGCTTCCGGCGCTCGAGAAGTTCATCGCCCGGGCGCGGCGCGCCCCCGACATCGCGATCGATACGGAGACCGTCGTCGACCTCGATGCGCCGCAGCCGCTCGATCCCCTCCGCGCGCGACTCGTCGGTCTTGCCGTCGCCGTCGCCGCGGGTGAGGCGTACTACCTGCCACTTGGCCACTCGGCGCGCGTCGAGAGCCAAGGCGATCTTGGACTCGGTGAAGGGTTGTTCGAGGAGCCGGCCGCGACGCGGAAGACCCGCGCAAAAAAGACCGCCGAGCCGACGAGTATTGCCGCGCGCGCCTTGGCTCAGGGGACGCCGCGGATCAGGAATCTGCCTCCGCTCGACGACCCGTCGATGCGACCACTCGTCGAGCTGCTCGAGGACGCGACCGTCACGAAGACCGCGCAGAACTCGAAATTCGATCTGCTCGTCCTTCGCACCGCCGGCGTTACGCTCCGCGGACTCGACTTCGACACGATGATCGCGAGCTACGTACTCGATCCGGGTCGTCGGTCCCACGGTTTGGATCTGCTCGCCCTCGAGTTTCTGAACCAGAAGATGACGTCGTTCGAGGATCTGTGCGGCAAAGGCAAGGACGCGATCCCGTACGACCAGGTTCCGATCGAGTGCGCGCGCGATTTTGCGTGCGAAGACGCCGACCTGACGTGGCGTCTTCGAGAGCTTTTCGAGCCACAGCTCGAGACCCTGCAGCTCGCGCGCTTGTTTCACGAGGTGGAGATCCCGCTCGTCGAGGTGCTCGCCGAAATGGAGTGGGCCGGGATCACCATCGATCTCGAGTGGTTTCAGTCGCTGAAAGAACGCTTCGAGCGCGAACGAAAGCGGGTCGAACAAGAGATCTACGCGGCGGCCGGCGAGGAATTCAACATCAATTCCAACCCGAAACTGCGAGAGATCCTCTTTGACCGCCTCGGCCTGCCGGTCCTCAAGAAAACGCCGACCGGCCCGTCAACCGACGCAAGCGTGCTTCAGCAGCTCGCCGACGAGGGACACCAGCTGCCCGTCCTGTTGATGGAGTATCGCGAGATCGCGAAGCTCGAGAGCACGTACATCGACGCGTTGCCCGCGTACGTTCACCCGCGTACGCGCCGGGTGCACACGTCCTTCAGTCAAACGACCGCTGCCACTGGACGCCTGTCATCGAGCGAGCCAAATCTCCAGAACATTCCGATTCGCCGAGAGCTGGGCCGCGACATCCGACGCGGATTCGTTCCGCGTCGCGGCTGGACGCTCGTCGCCGCGGACTACTCACAGATCGAGCTCCGTTTGCTCGCGCATCTTTCAGATGACCCGGCGTTCGTCCAGGCATTCCGCGCCGGCGGAGACATTCACCGTCAAACCGCGGCGCTCATATTCGACGTTCCGATCGAGCAAGTCACGAAGGAGATGCGCGCGCGCGCCAAGACGATCAACTTCGCGACGATCTACGGGCAGGGCCCTCACGCCCTCTCACGACAACTCAAGATCGCCCACGCCGAAGCGAAGGAATTCATCGATAAATACTTCCAGCGCTTCCATCGCGTCCGCGAATACCTGGATTCGATGGTGGAGTTCGCTCGGGGACACGGTTACGTGCAAACCATCTTCAACCGACGACGGTACATCCCGGAGCTGCGCGATCGAAACTTCAACATCCGGGCGTTCGGAGAGCGCACGGCGGCCAACTCGCCGATCCAGGGTTCCGCGGCGGACCTGATCAAGATTGCGATGATTCGCATCCATCACGCGCTCGCGACGCGCGCGCTGAACGCCAAGATGCTGCTGCAGGTCCACGACGAGCTCGTGTTCGAGGTGCCCGGACCGGAGCTCGAGGACGTGAAAGCCCTCGTCACGTACGAGATGGAGCACGCCGCCACGCTCGCTGTCCCGCTGGTCGTGGACATCGCCGCCGGCGAAAACTGGCTGGCAACGAAGGCCGACTAACGGGCAGTCCGCGGCAGCCGGACCCTCGCAGCTTGCGGCATACGCTGCAAATCGACGGCAAACAACCGTTTTATGCCCGCATATATTGGCCGCCTATGGTCCTGTAAGCGCTGATACAGCAAAGTGTTATTGCCCAACGACAGAAGCGGGCACTGCCTTTGCCATTAGGGGGCGCCAGATGTCCGCAGGAGGGTCGTTATGAAATGCCACTCCCACCAGCGCACCCGAATCCCAGGTCGTCTTCCGATGCGAGCCTCACGACGCGGTTTTACGCTCATCGAGCTTCTCATAGTTGTCGTGATCATCGGCATCCTGGCCGCGATCGCGGTACCGAAGTTTCAGTCGACGAAGGGGAAAGCCTATTACGCAGGGATGCGCAGTGACCTGCACAACCTCTTGACGGCTCAAGAGGGGTACTTCTACGACCACACGACGTACACTGCGGCCGTAGATTCCTTGCAATTCAAGCCGACGAGGGGCGACTCCGTCGTGATCGTCGAAGCGACGGCGACGGGGTGGGCCGCCACCTCACAAAACCCGCTTTCGTATCCTCATTTCTGTGCGCTGTTCATGGGGACCGCCACGCCTGTTTCGCCGGCAACCGTTTCTGGAGTTGTCGCCTGCAACTAAGCGGACCGCGACGTGACCGACGTCGCGCCAACGTTTAAAGAATTCACAAAGCTCCGCGATGGGATGATGCACGCCATGGATGGCGGCCTCTGGCTCCATCGACATCTGTGGCAGGGGCGACAAATGGCGCACCTCGTCTCGACGAATCGCGAGCTGTTGCTCGCATATGGACGCGCCGTCGGTCTGCCGGAGCATCGGCTCCAGTTCAAGCCGTTGAAAGATCCCCGCACCGGAATTCGGCGCGACGCCTGGCATTGGGACCTCGGTGGTCCCGTCCTTCCTCCGCCCACGCGGCGTTACTGAGCGTCCGCCTCGACACGCGCCGCGCTGAAAGCATCGTCCAACGACAAGACCTCGGCGCGCAGGAGCGCCAGCTCTGCGGTGAGCCCCTCACGTAAGTCGCGCTTCGAGTAGAGAAGGAAGAAGGCCCGCGCTCGTTGCACGGCTCGTCGCAGCCGATCGCTCAGAATGAAATTGACATCGGCCGCGATCGGCAGGCTCGCCAGGTACAAGATCGCGATCAGCGGCGTCGTGAGCAGTCCAACCACGACGGATTGCGCCAAATAGGCGATCAGCACCAGCGCCGCGCCGGCAACCACCGTTCGCATTGCCGGATCCGCCGCGCTGTCGATAGAGCGCATCGCGATCCAACCCGCGCCGCGAAACGGAATCAGATGGTTCAGCCGACCCCAGAGCGCGACCGGCCCCGCCAAGAGAAGTAGCCAGCCCTCCCGCACCGTGAATCTCAGCGCTGCGTGCACCGTGAGCTGGATTCCGATGTCCTCGAGGCGGATTCCATGCACCGCCGCGACCCGCTCCAGCGCCTCGAGGCGCTCGACGACGGACTCCGCGCGTGAGCGAAGATCCGGGTCGGCTCCGCCGAGCTGTGTCGAGAGCTCTTCGAGCCGTCGAGCGATGGTCGTGTCGACACCAAGTCCGCGGTCGGCTTCGCCGAGTGGACGGCGTTCTTCCATGAGCGCGGCGATCGTCGACGCCAGGCGAATCCGTCGCGCGGCTTCCTCGGCGGACGCGTAATTCAGCGTCACGGCTCGCAGGCGCGCGTCGATCTCGTGCGTCAACTGCTCGACCGGCTGGGGATGCTCGACTGAGCGCCACCGTTGTACAGAGAGGGGCTCCCCGACCTGTACGAGCACGCGCGTGCGCGGGGCGTCCTTGCGTTCGAACGTCAGTCCGATTGGCACTATCGCCAGCGTCGGAGCGGCGCCGCTGCCGAATGCATCCAGCGCCATGCGTGCGGCGCCGGTTCGCAATGGAGCCATCGCCGGCTCGTCGTGCGATTTCCCCTCCGGGAAGATCAGCACAGCTCTCTCCGCCTGTAGCGCCTGCCGCACGGCGAGAAACGTGTCTTCGTTGCGAGACGGATCGATCGTGTCTCGCGGAGTCTTCTCATCGCTGACCCGTCGCAGCGGGACAACTCCGACCGACCGCAGCAGCAGCGCCGCGAGTGGGTTGCGAAAGAGCGTCGCCTTTGCGGTAAGAAGGACGCGCCGCGGAACTACCCATCCCACGAGGAGTGCGTCCACGAGCGCGTTGGGATGATTCACCACGAACAGAATCGGCCCATGTCGCGGAATGCGGTCGCGACCTTCGACCTCGATCGATCGATAGAACCATCGAAGGGCGACGCCGGCCAGCGCGCGCAGGATCGCGTACATGTATGAGGCTAGCACCCCGATGCATGGCGACAGATACGTCGCATGACGTAGCGGATCGATCGGCCGACGTTGACGGACGGTAAGGCGGCCACAAATTACGTGAAATGAATACTTTCCGCGCCTCCGCGGAGATTGCTCTGCTGCTACTGGTTGGTGGATGTCGCCGCGACCGTCCACCGACCCGCGCGGAGACCACCGCGACGCCGGCGCCGACACCGGCCGAGTCCACGGCTACAGCTCCGACGATTTGGAACGTCGGAGCGGGTCCGGTGCTGCTCGTGTCCGGCGACGCTCCCACGCGCGCTTTGGTCATCATGCCGGCCGAGAATGGGCAAGCCGCGCTGGCCGCGCTCCCCCATCCGGCGTCCGCGACGCTCTTCAGTCGATCGGGGGTGATACAGACCGCGGATCTGCCGGCCATCGCCGATTCCGGCGGATGCCCCGTCGCGTCGCTCAGCGCCGCGCCACCGCCGCGCCCGTGGAACGTTGGCTTCATTGGCGGCGTCGTCGCGCCGCTGCCCGTCGATTCTATTGGATCACTGTCGACCGCGGACTCGTCGCGATATGCCACGTGGCTGAATCGCCTCGCGTCCGCACTGCCGAACGATTCGTCCGGACGCTTCTCGGGCCTTCCGTTCGTCGTTCGTTCGATCTCCCGCTTCGCGATTCCCGACGGGCCGCAAGTCGTCGTCGGAACCTTGAGTCGCCAGCTCAATCAGGAAGCAACTCCGCTCCAGGAGCGCACCTTCCTCGTCGCTGAGCAAGCTCGTGGCGACTCGACGCTCGTGTCTGCCTACGGCGAGCGGTCCTACGGTGATGAGGAAACCATCGAGAGCCGAGAGCTCCTCGCCGCGCTTCTCATCAGCGACGCCCGCACGCCGGCCATCGTCGTCTCGCGTGATTTCGGCAACGACGTCGCGTATGCCCTCTTCGAGCGCGTGGCCGACGCGAAATGGCGGAACCAGTGGTCGAGCGCGCGGCGCCATTGTGGGCCGTAGACACGGGCCAGTTAGGCGTCGTCGACTTTGGCTAACGCCGCCGGCGCGCGGGTCCGACCTGCGACGCCGGCGAGCGCGAATAGCGTTAGCACATATGGCAACGCGAGGAAGATCTGGTACGGTAGACCCAAGCCGGCCGCTTGCAGCAGGTACTGAACGGCGCTGGCCGCGCCGAAAACGAGTGCGGCGAGCGCGACCCCGACCGGATGCCAACGGCCCAGCACGACGATGGCGATGGCGATGAATCCGCGCCCCGCAGACATTCCCTCGGCAAACGTCCCTGCTTGCGCCAGAACTAATGTGCCGCCGGCCAGACCGCCCATCGCCCCGCCAAACAAGAGACTCAACGTCCGAACGCGTGCGATCCGGATGCCCGCCGCGCGCGCGGCGCCGGGAGATTCGCCGACGGCTCGCAGGCCGAGGCCGGGGAGCGTGCGATACATCCACCACCACAACAGAAGAATCGAAAGGTAGAAAGCGTAGGTCACCGCGGGTTGGTCGAAGAATCCGACGCCAACCACCGGGATGAGCGAGAGCCCCGGAACGGCGCGCGGCCGAGACGTCGGGATCGAAAGCGCCGCGCCGGCCGCGCCGTAGAGTGCGCGGTACAGTGTGCCGGTGACTCCCGTCGCGAGAATCGTCAGCGCGGTTCCCGTAACGATCTGGTCGGCGCGAAGCCTTACCACGAACCAGGCAAAGAGCGACGCCATCGCGACGCCGCAAACGATGGCGCTGAGAAACCCGCCGATCACGCCGGCATGGGTCGATCCGATGAGTGCGCCGAACGCTCCACAAAGGATCACGCCTTCGAGACTGATGTTGATGACCCCCGCCCGCTCGACGACGACTTCGCCAAGCGCGGCCAGCCCCAAGGGTGTCGCCGTTCGAATTGCTGACGCGAGAAAAGCGGTGAAGAGTGCGCTCACACCGTTTCTCGAAAGCGCTGTCGAACGCCGCGCGACGCCAACAGCGCGAGGATGAGTGCGGCCTCGACGATCGATACGACGACCGAAGGAACGCCGGCGTCGCGTTGCATGGCGGCGGCCCCAGCTTCGAGGGCGCCGAAGACAATTCCCGCCGGCACCACCAACATCGCGTCGAGACGCGCCAACAGCGCAACCGCGATCGCGGTGTAGCCGTATCCCGGCGAAATGTTCTCATAGAGCGCGAACGTCACGCCCTGGACTTCGATTGCTCCGGCGAGCCCGGCCAACGCGCCACTGATCGCGAACGCGGAGAAGACGACACGCTGCACGTTGATGCGCCCGGCGATCTTCGCGGCATTCGGGTTCGCACCCGTCACTCGCAGACGGAAGCCCGCCGCAGTGCTTCGCATCGCCCACCAGGCGATGCCTGCCGCAACCACGGCGACGAGAAAGCCGAGATGCAGCCGCGTCCCCTGGAAAAGTCGCACGAGCTCTGCCGAACGCGGCACTGGCGATGTTTGCGGGTAGACGCGCGTCGGTTCCTGCATCGGTCCGCGGACGAGATACGACACGAGGTACGTCGCGGCGAAATTCAGCATGATCGTGCTGATCACCTCGAGGACGTGAAACCTCGTGCGAAGGATCGCGGCGATCGCGGCCCAAAACGCGCCCGCGCCTGCGCCGGCGAGAAAGCAGAGCGGGACCAAAGCGGCGGAATGGAGCGGCGGGCCGTAGAGCGCAGCAGCGGTTGCCGCTGTCGCGCCAACGAGGAACTGACCCTCGGCGCCGACATTGAACACTCCGCCGCGAAAGGCAATCGCGACGGCCAAGCCTGTCAGCACGAGTGGCGTCGCGCGAACCAGCGTGCCGGATCCGATCGCGTACCAAGATCCGAACGCGCCGTTCAGGAGCGCCGCGGCGGCGCGAGCCGGGTCGTAGCGCAGCACAACGAGAAGAAGTCCCAGTCCCGCGACGCACGCCGCGGCGATCGCGACAACCCGGACGGCAGGCGGCGCCCAGCTCCGCCACGCGGTCACGTCGCGATCCGCGCCGCTCGAAACGCCACCAGACGTCGAATTGACGCGATGCCAAACACCGGCCCCAGCGCCAGGACCGGGAATACCCACCGCCATCCAATAATCGCGACGAGCGGTGGAACGAGCTGAATCGAAACCATGGTGAGCAGAAAGCCGAGCGATGTCTGAACGGTCAACGCCGTGCCGACCGCGTGCGGCGGCACGGCCTCGGTCACCAGCGCGCTGAATTGCGCCGAGTCGGCAATGACGAAAAATCCCCACGCCCACGCCAGCGAGCCGACCATCCAGAGCGATCTTCCAAATGCCAATGGAATCACGAGCGAACAAGCGCCGCTCAGGGCCATGGCGAGCATGACGAGCCGTTCACGCCCGCGCGCGTCCGCGGATAGTCCGCCCCAGACGCAACCCAGTCCACCAACGGCTATCGTCCCGAAAGCCACCGCCGAAACCAGTCCTGCCGTGCCGGCCGAATTGGCGGTGCTTCCGTGCTGTGCGGCCACACTCGCCGCGAGAAACAACGGAATCCACGTCCAAAACGAATAGAGCTCGAACATGTGTCCGAGATATCCGCTCGTGGCCAGCCGCCACTCTCGCCGTTCCACGACAGTGTGGACGAGACTCCAGGCGAACGGGCGAGGCGGAAACGGATACGGACCATCGATGTAGAACGCCGCAATCAGCAGCGATGCCAGGACGGCGCAAATGGACGCCACCAGGATGACGGCACGGGGCCCTGCGGCCGGAAAGGCGTGCACGAGATACGGCGTCGCTTTCCCGACGGTTAGTGCGCCGACGACCGTGCCAATCGCGAGTCCGCGTCGCGCTCGAAACCAGGTCGACGCCATTTTCATCGCGGGCGGGTAGACGCCGGCGAGCATGAAGCCGGTCGCGAATCGCAGCACCAGCGCCATCGCAAAGCGATCAGTTACGACGAGAGCGGCATTGGCCGATGCGCCCGCGAGCGCGGCGACGGCGAAGAACCACTTCGATGGGAACAGGTCTGCCAGATTCAGCAACGCGGCGATTGCCGTGCCGCATACGAATCCGAGTTGAACGATCGTCGTTAGCCAAGCCGTCTGGCTCGGGCCGAGCGACCAGCGGTCGGCGAGTTGCGTCGCGACGGCGCTGGCCGCAAACCACAGCGACATGCCGAGCAACTCGGCCGTCGCGAGCAACGCGAGTATTCGCCACCGGCGCGGATCGCGGTCGGCAACGTCCGTGGCGATCGCACTCATGCGACGCCGAGCATCGCGCGTCCGACGACCGACCGGTCCATCGACACGCTGCGCAACCGTCCGCGATGAATGACGACGACACGCGTCGCGAGCGCGAGCACTTCATCGAGATCCTGCGAATACACGACCACCGCCGTCCCCTGAACCGCCGCGCGGAGGAGCCGAGCGTGCACCACGGCGGCGGCGCGTATGTCGAGACCACGCGTCGGATTCTCCGCCACGAGCATTCCAGGCGACGCATCGAGCTCACGGCCGAGCACGAATTTCTGCTGGTTCCCACCCGATAGCGCCCGCGCCGGGGTCTCTGGTGTCCCGCCACGAACGTCGTGCTCCGCAATCAGATGGCGAGCTCGCTCGCGCTGTCGTCCCCACGGGATTATCCCGCGGCGCTTGCTCGCGCCAGTGAGCGCGGCGTTGATCGTGAGCGACTCGTCGAGGATCAGCGCGTCGCGCTGGCGATCCTCCGGCACGAATCCGACGACGTCTGGAATGACGACGCTTCCACGACTCGGTTGCGCGCGCCCCGACAAGACGCGCAGCAGCTCGCGTTGACCATTTCCATCGAGCGCGGCGATCCCGAGGATTTCGCCGCCCGCCACGGTAAGGGTCGCCCCGATCAACGACGCGACACCGCGCTCGTTCTGGACCGACACATCCTCGAGCCGCGCGACGATCGCGCCGGGTATCCGGTCGGTCCGCAGCGGCGGTGCCGATGCACCAACATCGGATTCGCCGATCATCGCCTCCGATAGGCGAGTCTTGTCGAGCGATGTAGCGGGGGCGGACAAGACGAGCTTGCCCCGCCGAAGCACCGTGATCTGATCCGCGACCCGCAGTGCCTCGTCGAGCCGGTGCGTAATGAGAACGGCGGCGTTCCCCGCGTCGGCAAATCGACGAAGCCACTCCAGAAGCTCGACGGCCTCGGTCGGTGCGAGGACGGCGGTCGGCTCGTCGAGGATCAGCACGCGCGCGCCGTGCGCCAGGGATTTAACGATCTCTAATCGCTGCTGCCCAGCCACCGAAAGCGAACCGGCCCTCGCGCCGGGGTCGAGCTTCAATCCGGTACGCTCGCCGATTTCGGCGACCGCGGCTGACACCGCGGCCTCGTCGAAGCGTCCTGTGCCCCCCAACGCGACGTTTTCGGCGACGGTCATCGCCGGCGCGTTCGTGAAGTGCTGATGCACCATGCCCAGCCCCGCGGCGATGGCGTCGATCGGTGAATGAATCGGGCGAGGCGGCGTTCCCGCCACCGTCTCTCCTCGATCGGCCGCGTGCAGACCGAACGCGATGCGCATCAGCGTCGTTTTGCCGGCGCCATTCTCGCCCAAAAGAGCGTGGATCGTACCTGCCTGCAGGCGAAACGAGACGTCGTCGAGCACCACGGTCCCCCGCAAAAAGGACTTGGTGACGTTCGACATCCGGAGCGCGTCGCTCCCGGATGCACTTCGATCAAAGTCCGGTCGGTGCATCGACGAAGGTGGACGAAACGTCGAACCGAGCGGCTACAGTCTCGCCGAGAGCGCGGACACCCAGCGTTTCTGTCGCGTAGTGCCCCGCGTACAGAACGACAATACCGAGATCCCGCGCCTCGACCGCCGTGTGATGCGGCCCTTCGCCGACGACAAGGGTGTCGAGGCCTCGCTCGGCCGCTTCGCGCAGTGTCGAGGAGTCGGCGCCCGCGCCGGTGCAGAGTCCCCATGCCCGTGTGACATGATCGCGATCGAACGGCGTGGTGACCAACGTACCGCCGAATTGCCTGGAGAACTCCGCGGCACGGTCGGCGAGTGTGCGTGTCGGAATCTCCGAACGCCCACTCAACCCAATGTTCCTCTCCTGGAACGAAGCAAACCCTCCGCTCGGCTCCAACCCGAGTTTCCTCGCCAGGAGGGCGTTGTTCCCCAACTCGGGATGCACGTCGAGCGGCAGGTGTGCCGAATAGACGGCGATGTCGTGCTCGACAAGGGCGCGAATGCGTGAGTATCGGTGTCCGACAATCGGTTGCGGACTTCCCCAAAACATCCCGTGATGAACGAGTAGCAGTCGTGCGCCAGAGTCGATGGCGCCGTTGATCGCGGCGCTCGAGAAATCGACCGCTGTTGCGACTCGATCGATCTCTCCGCGATTGGCCAGCTGCACGCCGTTCAGCGCGCCCGGGTAATCGGGAACGCTCGCGATCTGGAGCACGTCATCGAGGAAGGCGGCGATCTCGGCGAGCCGTGTCACTTTTTCACTGTCGATGTATCGACGTGAACCCTGTAACGCCCGGCGAGCATCAGTGACTGGAGCGAGTCGATTCTTGTGCGAGCGTTGCTCGGAATGCGCGCCGTCAGCGCCGGGTTCAAGACGAGCGTCACGACGTGAGATTCCTCTCCCAGCTCTACAACGCGTGGCTGAAACATCTTCGCTTTGACTTCACGTGCGATTTGCAGAAAGGCCCGCGGCAGGTCGATTACGACGCTGCCCAATGTTACGTCCGGCGCCACGCCGTTCTGATTCGAGTTCGACCCGATGACGAGTGCACTCCGCTCTCGCGCGGCTTGAAATACCCCGAGGCCCGCGGCGTCGGCGTTTTGAAAGATGACATCAACTCCTTGAGCGAGCTGTGCCAGCGCTTGCTCCTTTCCCGCGCTGACGTCGTCCCAGTTTCCGATGTAGGAAGTGACGACGCGAACAGAAGAATCCGTGGCGCGCGCTCCTTGCTCGAACGCGCGAAAACTCTCGACCACCGGCGGCAGCGCGGTTCCACCGAGCACGCCGATCTTCTTTGTCTTCGTCGCTGAAGCAGCGAGGATCCCGGCGAGATACGAGGCGTCGGCGAATCCAAACGTCATGCCGGCGAGGTTCGCGCCCGACGTCGAGCCCGATGTCGTGATGTACAAGGTGCGCGGGAATTCCGGCGCGACGCGGCGAGCCGCATCCTGAAACTCGAACCCATGACCGAAGACCAGGTCGTAGCCCTGTGTTCCGTATTGTCGGAAGTTGTCCTCGAATTCCGCGGGCGTCTTGGTCTCCACATGACTGACCCGGGCGCCCAGACTGTCGCGGATCCAAAGCAGTCCCTGGTACGCGCCACCATTCCATGACTGATCCGACACTGGTCCCGGCGTAAGCAGCGCGACCCGGAACACCGCGCTGTTTGAGCCGCCATTCTTGGAGTTTTCGCTGCCCCGGCCGCAACTGACCAGCGGCAAGGCGGAAAGAGCGGCGATTGTGGAAAAACGCAGAGCTCGTCGGGAATGCATCGGGCTTAAACGTTGTGTCCGTTCAGCTTAACAGACTGTGCAAAGTGTGGATTACCTGAGCGCGGCGGCGCCTTTAATTCGGTCGAGATAAGCGCTACTGACGCGATAATGCATCTATTGCGGCTTAATAGTGCGTCTTATTGTCCCGAAGAATCAGCTCAAGGACCCGGTCCAAGTCGTCGGCGGAGAAGAAGGAGATCTCGATCTTCCCGCGATTGGCTTCGGACGTCGATATGCGAACATCTGTTTGTAGAAACCGGCGTAAGTCATCCTCGATTGATCGAAGTACCGGACTCTGCTGTTTTGGTGTCGGCGGACTGCTTGGCTTTGCCGACGGAACGACCTCTGGGTTTGCTCCGGCGTTCGCATCGCGAACGCGTTGTTCGAGCTCACGAACGCTAAGCGCTTCCTTCACCGTCAATTGGGCGAACGGCACCGCTGAGCCCGACTCGCCGAGCGCCAGAAGCGCGCGCGCGTGTCCGGGCGACAGGGAGCCCTGCTCGACAAGGACTAAGATCTCATCTGGCAAAGCTAGAATCCGCAACAAGTTAGTGACTGTCGTCCGATCTTTCCCGACCGCCTCGGCGACTTGCTGCTGCGTGAGCTGAAACTCGTCGACCAGCCGCCGATAACCGCGGGCCTCTTCTAGCGCATTCAAGTTCGTGCGCTGGAGATTCTCGACGAGAGCAAGGACAAGCATGGTGCGGTCGTCGAAGTCGCGAATGATCGCCTGGATCTCGGTCCAGCCGAGGTTGGTTGCGGCGCGTACTCGACGTTCACCGGCGATAAGCTCATACGCCTCGCCACGGCGCCTTACGCTAATGGGCTGCAATAGGCCGCTCGCCCGAAGCGAAGCTTCGAGTTCAGCGAGCTCATCAGGACGAAATTGTCGGCGCGGTTGAAACGGGTTCGCGCGGATACTCGAGAGCGGAATTCGGCGCACGTCGCTCGCGGTCGCCGGGGCGGAGTCTGAGCTCGTTGGAATGAGCGCTTCCAAGCCTCGACCGAGTCGGCGCTGTCGTTCGTTGCTCATCCTGTCCTCGCGATAAGCTCTTTTGCCACAGATAGATAGGCCTGTGCCCCGACCGATGACACGTCGTACAGGATGATCGGCTTACCGAAGCTTGGCGCCTCAGCCAAACGAACGTTTCTTGGAACTACGGTCTCAAAGACCTGGGAGCCGAAGTACTCGCGTGCTTCCGCTGCGACCTGTCGAGAGAGATTCAAGCGTGCGTCGTACATCGTCAGAAGAACACCGTCGATGCCGAGCTCAGGATTCACGCTGCGCTGAATCAGGTGAACCGTGTTCAGGAGCTGGGATAGGCCCTCCAGAGCGTAGTACTCGCACTGAAGCGGAATCAGCAATGCGTCTGCCGCCGCCAGCATGTTCAAGGTGATCAGTCCGAGCGACGGCGGACAGTCGATGAGTATGAAGTCGTAGTCACCACGAATGTGCTGCACGGCCGACCGCATCAAGCGCTCGCGACCGTGACGCTCCACGAGCTCGACCTCAGCACCCGCGAGGTCCGGCGTGGCGGGGACGACGTCAAGCGTCTTAAAGTGGAGTTCCCGTATCCGGGCCTCCTCAATCGAGCGTTCGCCGATAAGGACATCGTACACAGTGGGCCCGATGCCGGCGCGATCGATGCCAGAACCGCTAGTCGCGTTTCCCTGTGGATCGCCATCGATCAGAAGCGTTCGGCGTTCTGCTGCCGCCAAACTCGCCGCGAGGTTAACCGCCGTGGTGGTCTTGCCTACACCGCCCTTCTGGTTGGCGATTGCGATGACACGTGCCACGTTCAGCGGATGGGTCGAGTCAGGATTGAGGCGCCAGTCGCACTAGCCGGATCGCCAATCTATTGGAGCCTGGGACCCGGAACAACGTGCCACGTGGCACATTCGGCGCGGATCAATCCCCAAAGGTGCCACGTGGCACACGCCAGTTCGAAGTATCGTGCGGGTCCTATCGACTGGGGACGAACGCCCACCGTGCAGTAACTGTAGCTATCACCGTCAACTGACCAGGCTCGATCGGCGTCGGGACGGCCGCCGCGACCCGCGCACGAGCCATCGTCGCGTCGAACGGGCGGATCGGCTCTACGCCGGACGAAAGCTCCAGTAGTTGTCCGAGCGATCCTCCCGCCGCCTTCGCCATCGTTTCAGCGTCTGCGCGGGCGTGCGCCACCGCCTCGGCGATCGCCGCTCGACGCGCAGAGTCAGCTCGTGACGACGTGAATTCCACCCCGGAAACCTCGTTCGCTCCCTTGGCCAACGCCGCGTCGATGGTGCGCCCCACGTCTTCAACTCGACGAAGGCTCGCCCGAACCGTGTTGGTGACGACGTACCCAGTCACTTTGGGACTCTGATTCGGAGGGTACTGCATTTCAGGCGAAACGTTGAAATTGACGGTGGCGATCTGATCCGAGCCGAGTCCGAGTGCCCGGAGAGTATCGATGATGGCGCGTTGACGTCGCGAGTTGTCAGCGGTTGCTCCCGCGACGGTGGTCGCGCGACTCTGGACACCGACCACGACAGTCGCGCGATCGGGCGACAATTGCACTTCACCCGTCCCGGTGGTCACAACGTGCGGAAGCGGAGCGCTCGGCGGGTTCTGGGCGAATATGGACGCCGCGGTCAACGTCGCGATCATGGTCGCGAATGTGGCTGTTCGTATCGCGTGCCGCGAAAGAAGCATGGGCATCTCGTCTCCAATGCTGAGGTAAACGCCGAATGAGCCAGCGCGTCCAACAATAGTAGCGAATTGCGACTATTGTTCCTCGGTCAGTCCTTCAACACGGATGTCGCGCTTCGGCGTCGCCACTTCTCGACCTCGAGAACGAGATTCTGAAGATCGGTCGGGCTCACTCCTGGTACCCGCGCCGCCTGCGCCAGTGTTCCCGGCCGCAGTGCGCTCAGCTTTTGACGCGACTCGAACGACAAGGACGACATCGCCTCGTACGGCAGGTCCGCCGCCAGCACGAAGGCACCCATGCGCTGCAGTTTCGCGGCCTGATCCCGTTCCCGAACGAAATAGCCCGCGTACTTGAGCTCCAGCTCCGCCGTGATCAACGCTTCCCGCTCGAAGCGCCGCTCGACGCGGGCCACCTCGAGCAACGCCTGCAGTGATACACCCTGACGCTTTGCCAGCTCGGCGATGCGCGTCGACTGGTCGACGCGCGAACTCCCGCATTGCTCGAGCAGTGGATTGACACGCTCCGGCGTGACGCTGGTCGCGCGCGCGATCGCGCTCGCTGCGTCCTCGTCAGCGAGGCGCCGCACTAAACGCTCTCGTTCGCCTTCCGTGTACAGCTCCAACTCGACACCGATCGGGCAGAGGCGCCGCACGGCGTTGTCCTGCCGCACCGTCAAGCGGAACTCGGACCGCGACGTGAACAGCCGGTACGGCTCGTCGACGCCGCGTGTTATGAGATCGTCAATGAGAACTCCTATATAAGACGTCTCGCGCCCCAGGACGACAGCCGGCTGGCTGCGGACGAACCGCGCGGCATTGAGGCCGGCGATCACCCCCTGTCCCGCAGCCTCCTCGTAGCCCGTCGTTCCGTTGATCTGCCCCGCAAAGAAAAGCCCGCGCATCGCTTTGACCTGGAGCGTCGCGTCGAGCTGCGTCGGCGGGTAGTAGTCGTATTCGATGGCGTAGCCGGCGCGCGTCATCGCCACCGACTCGAGGCCGCGCACCGAGCGTAGAACGTCCAGCTGGACGGGCGCCGGCAGCGAAGTCGACAGACCGTTGACGTACAGCTCCGTCGTGTCGTGCCCCTCCGGCTCGAGAAAGAGCTGATGCCGGTCCGCCTTCGGAAACTTGACGACCTTGTCTTCGACAGACGGGCAGTATCGCGGACCCCGTGAGGCAATCGCACCGCCGTACATCGCCGATCGGCCGATGTTCTCGGTGATGATCGCCTTTCCCTCCGCCTCCAGGAACGTGATCCAGCACGGCAACTGTTCCGGGTGACGGGTTTCCGTTCCTCGCCGGCGAGGCTCGGACCAGAACGCCGACCATGAGTAGTCGAATGACTCGATTTCGCTCTCTTGGCGCTCGAGCCGCGAGAAATCGACCGAGCGTCCGTCGATGCGCGGCGGCGTGCCCGTCTTGAAGCGTTCGACGGTCAGCCCGGCGTCCTCGAGCTGTTCAGCGAGGTGAGTCGCCGCGGACTCTCCGGCGCGACCGCCCGACAGACGCGTCTCCGTGCCGATATGGATCCGGCCGCGCAGAAACGTACCGGTCGTGATCACCACGGCGGCCGCACCGAAACGCCGTCCTTCGAGCGTCTCTACACCCGTAACCGACGGTCCGTCGCTCAGGATGAGCCGAGCGACGGTGCCTTGAATGGTCGACACGTCGCGGTGCGCCTCGACGAGCGAGCGGACGGCGCGGCGATACATCCCGCGATCGCACTGAGCGCGCGGCGCCCAAACTGCCGGGCCCTTGCTGCGGTTCAGCATGCGGAACTGAATGGCCGCCAGATCTGTCGCCCGGCCCATGATGCCACCCAAGGCATCGACCTCGCGGACCACCGTTCCCTTGGCAATCCCACCGATCGCGGGATTGCAGGACATCTGGCCGATCGTCTCGAGGGCGCTCGTGATCAGGCCGACGCGAGCACCGGCGCGCGCGGCTGCGACGGCGGCCTCGGTTCCGGCGTGGCCGGCACCGACGACGATCACGTCGAACGACGCCTCGAGCGGACTGGGCGAAGACTGCGACATAGTCACGAAAGCTATGGACCGTCGATCCTGCCGCGAAAGCTCGCCATGACGGTCCTATATTCTCGATCCAACACCAGGAGAGCTCAGTGCCACTGAAGATTCCCAGCGGCGCCCCCGTGCTGGTCATTCGCCGAACGGCGTACGAGGCGCGCGGACTGAGCCGCGGCGCGATCGACGAACGTCTCCATCTGACGCCGGACGAATTCCGCGTCGAAGGTGGCCTCATCATCGTGGGGCCTATCTACGGTGATGCCGACGCGCTGGCCGCCTTCATCGAGGATCTCGAGCGAGCGGGACTGGCCTACTTCGATGATTTCTTCGAGCTCAGCGGAAACTGGCCGGAGTGGCTTCAGCTCTTTGCCGGCACGTAGCGTCGCGCCGCGACTAGTGGCGGTGCTTCGTCAATTGCTTCGCCGACGGAGCGGGCGTTATGCGCCCATGACGTAACAGGCCGTGCCATCCGCACTCGTAGCACCAGCTCGTGCGGAATTTCGGAAAGAACAGATTCCAACCGCGAGAGGCGATCCGGAGTGTTGGGGCATCGCAGTTGGGGCACCGGTCGCCTTCGGGCAGCAAATAATAGAAGAACACCGTGGCGAGAATGGCGCGAAGCACGAAAAAGCCACCGATGATCAGGATGCACAGAACGGCGTCCCACATATCATCCTCCCTCTCCTACAGCCGCTTCTCGACCTCCGTCCACGGCTCGACGAAGGCGACGTCCTCCTCGATGCGTTCGATGACGACTTCCGTCTCTACATCGAGCGAGCCCTGGTCGATTCCCCGGGCTCTGAGCACGTGACGTTCACCCTCGACCTCGAAGGCTACTTCCCCGTCAACCTCTGGACGAATGCTTTTCGTCACGCGAGCGATGTGCCCCTGGAGCACATATCGTTCGTCGTCGACGTCGTGTTCTGGAACGACCGCCCACCACTTCGTCACAAGCCGTGCCGCCGCGAGCGCCACGACCACCCCGATCGCTACGCTCGAGACGAACGCCGTGAGGCCTGAAGTTCGCGCGCTGAGCAGATATCCGGTCAAGCCGAACCCAAGCCCGAACGCGGAGAGTACCGCCGGCGAGAGGCGAAAGGATCGTTCCCGCCGTGGATGACTCGCCGCGGGCCGTTCGACTCCGCGAATCATGATACGTACGGCGAGTATCAAGCCGCCGATGAAGGTCAACAGGTAAACGCCGGTCATGGCACCGATGGGAGAGGGTTCGGTTGAAACACGCCGGCCCGCGAGGCGAGGAATTCGCAAGCCCGCTGCTCGGCGTAATAAAAGGGCTTCCATGGCACCCGTCCTCCCACGAAGCCAACGTGCCCGCCATGCGGCGTGAATTCGAGGTGCAATGCGGGGTTGGATGCCCCGATTGACCGGACTTCGTCGAGGACCTCGGAAGGGAGAAACGGATCATCGACCGCGCTCAGCAGCAGCGTCGGAACACGAATCCGGTCCAGGAACCCGATCGAGCTCGATCGGCTGTAGTAATCGTGCGCATCAGCGAAGCCGTGGACCGGGGCGGTCACGGCATCGTCAAAGTCGTAGATGTTTTCCGCGCGGAGCAGGGCGTCACGATCGAAGAGCCCTGGGTACTTGGCAAGCTTGTCGAGCGCTTTGCGTCTGAGCGATCGCAAAAAGTGACGGTCATAAATCCTGGAGAAGCCGCGACCGATGAACCGCGCGCCGCGCTCGAGATCGAACGGAACCGAGATGGCTGCTGCGCCGGCGACGTATTCGCAGGCACTCTCGCCGGCTTCTCCGAGGAACTTGAGCAGGACGTTGCCACCGAGTGAAACGCCGGCGAGCAGAAGTGGAGCGCTCGGAAACTCCTCGCGAATTCGGTCAATGACAAATGCCAGATCCGTCGTTTCGCCCGAGTGATAGAATCGCGGAGCCGTATTGGGCTCATCGCCGCACCCGCGAAAGATCAACAGTTCGGCCCCCCAGTTTCGCCGCGCGGCCTCGAGAAAGAAACCGCCGACGTAATGCGACCGTACCGTTCCCTCGAGCCCGTGAAGCAGTAATAGTCTGGGAGCGCGGGGATCGGCGACCGAACGGTACACGTCGACAAAGTCGCCGTCGGGTGTCCTCCAGCGCTCCCGCCGGGCATGCAGCGGCTGGCGCCAGCGAAAAAACTTCGCCCAAAGCGTCTGTGCATGTCCGCCAGGTACCCACCACGCGGGGCGGTAGGTATGTTCGCTTCGTCGGACCAACGACGTATCTCCGTGTCTTCTCCCGGCGATCAATAACGCCTGGCCTGTAACCATGGAAGTTCAAGTGTTCGGCTGGAAGAAAAGCGCCGAAACGCGGAAAGCCCTGCGATTCTTCGCCGAGCGACGCGTGAAGGTCCACTTCGTTGATTTTCAGGAGCGAGGTCCGTCTCCCGGGGAGCTTGCCCGGTTCGTCCAGCGGTTTGGCGTGGATCGACTCGTTGACTCGCAGTCGAAGCGCTTTCAGGAGCTCGGACTGCGTCATGCGCAGCACGCGGATGACCGTTGGGTCGAAAAACTGGTAGACGACCCGCTGCTCCTCCGCATGCCGCTCGTCCGCTTCGGCAATCTGCTGACGGTTGGACTCGCCGAAGCCGAGTGGAAGGCTTGGGTGGCCAGTTGACCCAGGTCTCGATGGGAAACGTCGGCGTGGATTTCGGAGCGATGACGCTGTTCGACGGCGTGTCGTTCACGGTCGCGGCAGGAGAGCGTTGGGGAATCATCGGTCGTAACGGAGCGGGAAAGACGAGTCTGTTCCGCCTGTTGACCGGCGAGCTCGAACCGACTCGCGGCGAGATCGCGAGTTCGCCCGGCCTGCGCGTGTCACTGCTGGAACAACACCGTGATTTCGGCGGCGCCGTGACGGTATGGGAGGCCGCGGCGGGTCAGTTCGCGGAGTTGCTCGAGTTGGAGCGCTCGCTGAGTGAGCAGGCGCACCAGCTTGCCGATGTTTCAAACGAGCAGGCGCTGGAGCGATACGGGCGAGATCTGGAGCGCTTTGAGCGTGAAGGCGGGTATACGATCGCGCCGCGTGTGGATGCCGTGCTTCACGGACTCGGCTTCGATCCAGTGGCCGCGCGCGGAACGCCGTTGGCACATCTCAGCGGCGGAGAACGCGGCCGTTTGGGATTGGCGCGACAGCTCGTCAGCCCGGCAGACGTTCTACTTCTCGACGAACCCACGAACCACCTGGACCTCGAGACCACGCGCTGGCTCGAGGACTACCTATCGCGCGCGACCGCGACCGTCCTGTTGATCAGCCATGACCGCGCATTTCTCTCGGCGGTCGTCGATCATGTGCTGCACCTGGAGGGACACACAGCGACGCCGTATGTGGGCACCTACGAGTCTTTCGTCGAGCAGCGGACGCTGGCGCGTCTGAGCCAACAACGTCAATTCGATCAGCAGCAGCGTCGCATCGCGGCGGAACAGGACTACATCGCTCGCAACATCGCCGGGCAGAACAGCAAGCAGGCGAAAGGGCGGCGGAAGCGTCTCGACAGGCTTCCGCGTCTCAGCGCGCCGCTCTCCAACAGCGACGCCATGACCGTCCGCTTCGATGTCGGCGAGCGTGGTGGGGATCGCGTGATCACCGCCGAGAACGCCGGAGTGAATGTCGACAGTCGTGTTCTGTTGCGAGGCGTTACGGCCACGCTGATGCGGGGCGATCGTGTTGGACTCATCGGCCCGAACGGCTCGGGAAAGTCCACACTCGTCCGCGCGATCGTCGGCACCCATCCCGTCTCGGGTGGCGTGATTCGCGTCGGCGGCGGCATCAGCGAGGGCTACTATCGACAGGATCTGACCCAAGTGCCCCTCGACAAGACGTTGTACGACGTCATCGGCGACCTTCGCCCGACCTGGGACCGGCGGCTGGTGCAGGGGCACCTCGGGCGATTCGGGTTCTCCGGCGACGAGGTCCTGCGTCACGCCGAAGGCCTCTCCGGCGGCGAGCGAGCGCGACTCGGACTGGCGATGCTCATGCTGAGCCGCGCGAATCTGTTGATTCTCGACGAGCCGACAAATCACCTGGACGTCGAGTCGATCGAAGCGCTCGAAGACGCGGTGGCCGACTACGACGGCAGCGTGCTCCTCGTCAGTCACGATCGTGAGCTTTTGAGATCTCTAACGACCAAGCTGTGGATCATTCACGATCAACGACTCACCGAATTCGACGGCTCGTTCGGCGAATGGGAGATGGTGTCGTCGGAGCGGGAGCATGCCGCGGCAGTGCAGGCATCGGAGGAGGAAGCCCTTCGCCGAGTCCAGGAACGACGTCGAACCGACCGGCGCGAGCAACACGACAGGTCGTCGCGCACCGCATTGCGAACCGCTCAAAGCCGTGTGACCGATCTCGAGGCGGAGATTCAGCGCGCCGAGAGTGACATCACGCAGATCACGACGCAGCTCGAGGATCCCCAGCTGTACGCGGCACCGGACGGAGTCTCGACGGCGAAGGCGCTCGGCGTCCGTCTCGATTCACTCAAGGTGGAGCTCGATGCGCTCCTCGCCGAGTGGGGAGAGGCGACCGAGGCGCTGGAGACGCTCACGGGCCAAGGCGCCTGATCGCGCGATGCTGCGTCTCGCGGTTGCTTTCGCCCAACTCGTGTCAGCAAGCTCCGGTGCGCCGGATACCGGCGCATACAGTTCGGAAGCATTGCGCATGATGATCGCCATGGCGGCCGACTCCAATCGTCTGCCTCCATCGAGCCTTCGTTCCTACCGGAGTCGCATCGAGACTGAAACGGCAATGATCATCCGTGACACGCTCGGCAGAGAGCACAGCGCGGAGATCGAGCAGGTAGCGTCCGAGGGGCGCTGGACGCGGGACGGCCGATACGAGCTCCACATCGTGGGATATCGCTCCCAGAACATCGGCGTGCCCTACTCGGCGATGAGCATTGTCCGCGGGTGGACGGTGCCGACGCTCTACGGTGAGCGACTGTCGCTCGGCGTCTACTTCGCGATGGCAAACCGGAGAGACACGATTGTCGCCGTGCATCCGTTCGCCGCAGACCGCGAACGATTCTACAAGTTCTCCGGCGGAGACACGGTTACGGTCCTGCGCATCGGAAGCCGAAGTGTTCCCATCGCACGCGTGCGTGTGACGCCAAGCTTCCGCGGCGAATCCCGGTGGGGCGTATTCGACGGCGAAATCGACCTCGACGCCGACCGGCATCAAATCGTGCGTATGCGCGGCCGGTTTCACGCGGCCGGCGGCGAGAGTCAGCGCTCCGATCGCCTCGCACGGTTGACTGGCATCGCCGGCGCCGCCTACGTCGAGTTCGTCAACGCGGAAGTCGACGGCAAATACTGGCTGCCCGCGTTTCAGCGCACCGAATTTCAGGTGAGCTTCCCGTTCCTCGGTCAAGCGCGTCCGGTGTTTCGCATCGTATCGACGATCCGCGACATCGTGGCGACCGATTCATCGACCGCGACCATGGAGGCGAGTGACGCGCGTCGCGTCATCGTCTCGTGGGCGCAAGGCGATAGCGCCAGCCGATACGCTGGGTGGAGCCGCGAGATCGGCGTGCAAAGCGGAAGCGTTCACGCCGACGATTTCGCCGACATGGCGCCAGACGCGTGGCGACTCGACGGACCGCCACGGCTCAATCTCTTCTCGACCCGCGCCTCGAAATACGTTCGCTTCAACCGTGTCGAGGGCTTGTTCCTCGGCCTCGAACCGTCGATCGATTTCCGATCCGCCGCGCCCGGATTGTCGGCGGGTATCAGCGCCGGTTGGGCGTTCAGTGAGCAAACGGCGCGAGGCGGCGCCCACGTGTCCCTGCGCCGCGGGCGGCAACTGGCGACACTTCGCGCGGAGCGAACGCTCGAGAGCACGAACGACTTCACGCTGCCGCTGAGCGACGATCCAGGTTTCGGCGCGGCAATCAGTTCTCTCGACAATTACGACTACGTCGATCGGCGCGCGTTGTCGTTTGCCATGACGTCGATTGTGGGAAGTGCCGAGACGGCAATCGCCAGCGCTCAAATAGGACTCGGGTCGGACCACGTCGAGCCGTCTCGCTTGCATCACGGACTTTTCTCGACGCGCGCGTTCGAGCCCAACAGAGGAGCATCCACGGGCAGCTACGTGAAGGGATCCACGGACCTCGAATGGCACCCGAGTGTGACCGGGGACTTTCTTCGTCCCGGCGTCGGGGCTCGACTCCACTACGAGATTGCCGGCGGGGATTTGGCGTGGCAGCGCCTGGAAGCCGGCTTGGCCGCACGCCGCCACTTCGGAAACCTCTCGCTCGTGATGCACACCGATGCGGGCGCGGCATTGGGAAATGCGCCTCCGCCCCAGGTCTTGTTCGAGTTGGGAGGAACCGAGTCGCTGCCCGGCTATTCATACAAGGAATTTGCCGGCGATCGAGCAGTCGTGTTTCGGTCGTTCGCCAGCTATCGCCTCGGCGTGTGGGAACGGCCGATCCACTTTGGGCGAACGCTGATGTTGCCAGGGGTAAGCCCCGGGCTCGTCGGCAGCGTCGAAGGGGGTTGGTCCAGCCTCACCTCCGACGCCGCCCGGCGGGCGGTGATCGAGCTCGGGACGACCGAAACGGGTGAACCGGTCTCACGACCGACCGATCGCATCCGCTCGACATTCGGCGCCGGTCTGAGCCTGTTCAGCGATCTGCTACACGTTGGAGCGGCGCGCCCGCTCGATCACGACGCTCCCTGGCGATTCACCGTTGGATTCGGGGCCCTTTTCTAGCGGCTCAGAACTCTCCGATGAATCCGATCTCGGGCTCGAGGTGAACGCCGTGCTGTGTTTCCACCGCTTGTTGAGCGATCGTGATCAGGCGGCGGACGTCGGTAGCCGTCGCGCGACCGAGATTGACCATGATGTTGGCGTGGATGTGCGAGATCTGCGCGTCGCCCTGCCGCATGCCTTTTAGCCCGCACTGATCGACCAGCCGCCCCGCGCCGACGCCTTCGATCTTCTTGAAGATCGATCCGGCGCTCGGATGCCAATCCAACCACGGATGCTTTCCGCCGCGCCAGCTGAGATTCTCCTGCAGGATCCGATGCAGAATGGCTTGGTCGGCGCGGACGAGTCGAAACGTCGCGGTGAGAATGATGTCGCGCCGGTGATGGAAGACGCTGTCGTCGTAGCCAAAGTTCACGTAGGACGAGTCCACGACGCGACGTTCGTTCTCCTCGGAGAGGATCTCGCAGCTGTCGAAGACCTCGGCGATGAACATTGTCCGCTCCCGCGCCGGCGCCGGTGCGAGAAAATGGAGGTTCTGCCAGATCGCGCCGCCTACGGTGCTGGGGATGCCGACGTAGTGCTCGAGCCCAGACCAGCCGCCGGCGACTGATTCCTGGATCAGATCTTTGACGACCGCGCCGCTTTCGGTCCAAAGAAGGCAGTGGTCGCCCTCGTCCCGGAAATCGTGGTGTCGGGCGGCATTGCGGATTACCAGTCCGCGGAAGCCCCGGTCACCGACGAGAATGTTGGCACCAAGACCGAGAACGAAGTACGGTACGTCGAGGTCGCGCGCCGCGAGCACGGCATTCGCAAGCGAGTCGGCGGTGGTTGCCTCGAAAAACAAATCGGCTGGTCCGCCGATTCGAAACGTCGTGTATGGCCCGATTGGCTCATTCTGGCGCAGGTGGCGCGGGTCGAGCCGCGAGGCGAGGCGGTCGAGCTTTAGTTGATCGGAGTTTCCCATTGTCGAGACTGAAAGAAATCACGTTCCTTTTGCTTCTGCCAACGGCCGCGATCGCGCAGCGGGCCGAACTGGAGCGGCACATACAGCGAACGACGCTTCCCAATGGCCTGGAAGTCATCGTCGTTCAGAATCGTGGCGTCCCTCTCGTGACGATCGAAGCGGATGTAAAGAACGGATCGTTCACGCAGGCGCCGCAGTTCTCGGGGCTTTCGCACTTGTACGAGCACATGTTCTTCAAGGCGAACAAAGAATACCCGATGACCGACCAGTTCGTCGCCAAGGCCTCGGAGCTGGGGGCCGAATTCAACGGGACGACGAGCGAAGAGCGGGTTAACTACTATCTCACCGTTCCAGCGGACAGCGTCGAGGGCGGGATGCGGTTTCTCGCCGCGGCGTTGATCAATCCGCTGTTTCGGCCTGACGAGTTGGAGCGGGAGCGCCAGGTCGTGATCGGAGAGTATGACCGAAACGAGTCGAATCCGATGTTCGGATTCAGCCGCGCCATGGGCCAAGCGCTCTGGACGACCGAATGGAGTCGGAAGAATCCGCTCGGTGAACGGAGCATCATCGAGTCGACGACCCCGGCGAAGATGCAGACGATCAAGCAACGGTATTACGTCCCGAACAACACCGCGATCATCGTCACCGGCGACGTCGCGCCGGAGCGTGCTTTCAATCTCGCGCGCTCGGTGTTCGGCGGCTGGGCCCGCGGCGCGGATCCGTTCGTGACGGACACCATTGCCGATCCGCCGCCGCTGGCGAAGGACTCGGCGATCATCGTCGAGCAACCGATTGGAAGCATCGTCGTGATGTTTCAGTGGCAAGGTCCGGGCGCCACGAAAGACCAAGCTGCCACCTACGCCGCTGACGTGTTCTCGGATGTGTTGAACCAGCCAGGCTCGCGATTCCAGCGACGGCTCGTCGATAGTGGTTTGTTCGAATCCATCACGGTGAACTACTACACGCTGAATCACGTCGGACCGATCACCATCGCCGGCGAGACCTCGCCCGAGCATTTCGGGGAAGCAATCAAGGCACTGCGCGACGAAATTGGAAAGCTTGGCGACACGACCTACTTCTCCGACGACGACCTGGCGGCGATCAAACGTCGCCGAATCGTCGGCACGGAGCTCGGATTGGAGCGGGCGTCGGGATTCGCCCACCAACTCGGTTTTTGGTGGGCCGTGACCGGTCTCGATTACTTCTACGGATACGTCGACACAATGGCGAAGCAGCGCCGCGGCGACCTGACGGCATACGCGAACAAGTACATCGTCGGCAAACCCCGCGTCGTCGGCGTGTTGCTGTCGCCGGACAACCGCCGCCTGCTGGGCCTGACTTCGCGAACGCTGCTCGGCACAGGTCCGCAACCATGAGGCGCGGACGCGTCGTCGCCTCATTATTGCTCGGAACATTCGCCGGGCCGATCTCACGATTGGCCGCGCAGGCCGACACCGGCACCTCGAGCTTCGAAGTCAACGGCCTGCGGGTCATTCTTCGACGCAATACCGCAAATGATGTCGTTGCGGCAAACGTGTACCTGCTCGGCGGCGCTCAACAACTGACGCCGGCGACCCAGGGAATCGAAGCGTTTCTCCTTGCGTCATCCGAGCGGGGAACGAAGCGCTTTCCCGGCGAGACCGCGCGCGCTCTGACTGCCCGACTCGGGGTAACGATCGTTACCGAGCCGACGGAAGATTGGACACTTTTCGGTTTTACCGGTGTTCGAGCGACGTTCGACTCGTGTTTCATGATTCTCGCCGACCGGCTCATGGCACCCACGCTCGACTCGATCGAAGTCGAACGCGTTCGCTCGAGGATACTCACCGGTCTGCGTCTCGAGGCGAACACGCCGGATCCGATCATCAATCACCTGGCGGACAGTCTCGCGTACGTGGGTCATCCGTACGGTTTCTCGCCGCAGGGAACGGAAGCGACGATTCAATCCATCACACTTGGCCGGCTGCGCAGCTACCAGACGTCGCAGATGGTCACGTCGCGAATGCTGCTCGTGGTAGTCGGAAACATCGAACGGCCGCGGCTCGAACAGCTCGTGCAGCAGACACTGGCTCAGCTGCCGAAGGGCAGCTACGCGTGGAGTCCGCCACGCGCCCCAGGCGCGCCACACAGGGAGCTCGTGGTTCAAGAGGCGCAACTGCCGACGAACTACATCCTCGGCTATTACGCCGGCCCTCCGGCGCAAAGCCCGGATTACAACGCGCTTCGCGTGGCGACGGCGGTGCTGTCGGGAAGATTCTTCACAGAGATTCGTTCGCGGCGAAATCTCTCGTACGAGGTCGAGGCTCCGTTCGTCGAGCGGGCGATCGCGACAGGAGGCGTGTACGTCACCACAGTCGCGCCCGACACCACGCTCGCTATCATGCGCGCGGAGATCGACCGACTCCAGCAGGAGCTGATCGACTCACGGGGACTGGAGCGGCTCGTCCAGCAATTCATCACCGAGTACTTCCTGAAGAACGAAACGAACTCCGACCAAGCGACGTTTCTCGCTCGCGCGCAGCTGTATCACGGCGACTACCGGGCGGCGGCGCGTTTCGTCGAGAGTTTGCGCGAGGTCAAACCGGAGGACGTGCGCCGGGTCTCTCGGCTGTACATGCACGATTTTCGATTCGTCTATCTCGGCAATCCGGGGAAGCTCTCCCGTGCGCTCGTCGATCGTTTCTAAGAATCGAAATGGTGCGCGACCGCTTGGGCGTCGAGGCGGCCATTGAAAAGCGATGACCCGAGCACCGTCGCGGCGATTCCGAGGTGCTCGAGCGCGCGCAGCTCCCCGATACTGGTAGCCTCGGTGCGACAAAACACCGGCACGCTCGCCGCCTCAACGAGATCCTCGATGTACCGGCGCGGGGCGCCCTGAAATCCGTCCGGCGAAGCGCCATGAACGGCGAGTCCGCCGAGCGGCAGTGAAGACAGCTCGGTCGCCAGATCGACCATGTCCTCGGCGTGGTGTCGCCCGGCCCGGCGACCGAAAATCGGATCACCGAGATCGGCGCGGAGGATCAGGCGGCCGGGGAATGCCTCGGCCAATCTGAGAAGCGCATCCCGGTCGTCATCATCGGTGGACGAAAAAATGACCTGACTGACGCCCGCGTCGATCAGTCGATCGACCCGCTCTTCCGCGAGCACACCGCCTGAAACGAGGACTTCGGCCGCCGCATCCCGAACGATCTCAGCAATGAGGGCCTCATTGTCGTCGCGCCCCGAGTCCGCGTCGATGTCGTGCAGGTGAATCTGCCGGAATCCGAGAGCAGCAAAGGCTCGGTGGATCCCGGCGGCGTCAACAGGTGACCGGGAGCCGGCACCGGGCTGCCCTCCGGGGGCGTAGACCAGGGACCCGCGCAACTCCGTCGTGGGAATGACGATCACAGTGAGGAAGGGCTTCTGAAGGGTGTTAAAAGAACCCAGGCACGGCGCGTCGCTTGCACCGAGCTTGCCACGCCTTGGCGGCCTGCGTTGCGCGGCAAGAACTTTGTGAATAGTTTCACATTCTCCGCAATTGCGGGCAACTTCATCAATTTCGTCCGTACCACTCGGCACTACTGGAGGCAAGAAGAAATGCGGCTCCAAGCACTGGCGCTCCTCGCGAGCGCCGCCATCGTCGGCGCCTGCGGCGGCGGCGGTGAAGCCAAAAAGAACGATACCACGGCAGCCACTCCGGCGCCGAGCACTCCGGCACCGGCCACGCCGGCGCCCGCTGCTGGCGCAGTCGCGAAGGTTCCGGCCACGGGTAAGACTGTCACCATCAAGATGGTCGGCGATGACAAGGGTTATCGCTTCGAGCCGGCCGACGTGACCATCAAGTCCGGCGACGCCGTTGAATTCGTCATGACCAGCGGTGGTCCTCACAACGTCGCGTTCGACCCAGCCACGATCGCCGATCCGGCCTCGAAGGCGCAGCTCGACGCGAATATGGATTCGAAGATGTCCGAGCTCTCGAGCCCGATGATGATGAACCCGAACGAGAAGTACGTGATCTCGTTCGGCGGCGTGAAGCCCGGCAAGTACGATTTCCATTGCACGCCGCACCTCGCGATGAACATGAAGGGCAGCGTCACGGTCCAGTAAGAAAGGACCTTCGGAAACAGATCGCGGGGCTCGATTCGTCGGGCCCCGCTTTCTTTTTGTGTCTTCATTTGTCGGCTGGCCCATGCCCTGCCAAACTTCAGCATATGGCATCGCTCGCCGGAGAATTGTCCCGGGGCCCGTCGCGGTCGGCTTGGCTCACGGCACGCGCGAAAAACGCCGTCGGACGTCCGACATTCATTGCAATCGTCGGCGGGGGAATCTTCATCGCCGCGCTCGTTGCCCTGATCCTCGCGCCACAGGAAATACGGCGTGGCTCCAAGGTTCTGAGCGGTCCGGCAGGGCCGAGGCCCGACACTTCGATATTCAGCACCGCGCTCGATGAAGCGCGTCGGCGACTGGCCTCCGCCGAGGCGTCACTCGCCACGGCTCGGCTCGCACCGCCGAAGCCGCAGGTCCAGGAGCCGATCATTCCGCCGGTGATCCTCGCGCAACGGGATTCACTCTCGAGCGCGGTCGGCGAGCTCGACGCGCTCCTGACACGCGTCGAGGGAGCGCCGGTGACCGCGTCGTATCGTGCGCTCGGCGAGTCCCCGCGGTTGGCGTCGACTCCGCGCGTCCGAGTGCTACTCGATTCACTGGCGGAGGTCGAGCGGGAGCGCGAGGGATTTGGAACGACTGGCGGCACGGACCCCGTGTTCCTCGCGCTGACGTCGAGGGCCACGGAAATCGGCCGGGCGATTCAAGCGTTAGCCCAGGAACGTCGTGATGCGATTCGCCAACAAATCGCCAGCCTCAATGTTCCGGCGCAGAGAGCGGCGGTCGTTCAAGCCACGACGATCGACACGGTGGGCTGGGTCGCCGAGCGTGATTCGGCGCGTTCTCTCGTCGAACAAGCGAACGTCGCACTCGGCGACGCGCGCACGAAAGCCAACGACTTCGATCGAGAAGCGACGCAGGCGCGGAAGTCAGCCACGGCAGGCGCGCCACCGGCCGCACTGCTCGGCGCGGCGCTGATCATCGGAATCGCTCTCGGTTTCGGCGTGGCGTTCGTGGACGAGCTGCGTCATCCGCGAATCAGCGATGCTCACGAGGCAGAGCGAATGACCGGCGTTCGCGTTCTGGCCACGGTGCGACCGAGGCCACGCGATCCGGATCGCATGCGGCGAGCGACCGATCGACTCGCTCCACCATACTTCGATCCGGCGGCGGCACCGTATCAATTGACGTATCTGCACCTGGCCCGGACCGGTGCAAGCCGGCTCGTTCTTACGATTGTTTCCGCCGACCCGAATATCGCGGCTGTCATCGCCATGAACGTCGCGGCAATCGCCGCCGACGAGGCGCGCAGCACGATTCTCATCGACACCGACGTCAAAAGCGCAACCGTCGCCGCCGCTTTGCGGTGCCACGCCGAGCCTGGGCTCGCCGACGTCATTCAGCAGCGTATCGACTGGTCCGAGGTGACGACGCAAACCATGATCGGCCGCGACCGGGTGATAGACGTCATTCCAAGTGGCATCGCCCCCGGTGGCCTGGACCGCGGCGTGATCGTGAATCTTTTTCGCCAGGAAGGAGCGCGGTTGGCTCGTCACTACGAAGCAATCGTCGTCGTTGGGGACGTCGCGACGGGTGAGGCTGGTCTCCCGGGGGCGCTCCCGGTTCCGGATACTGTGGTTTGCGCGCGGTCGGGTTACACCAGGCTCTCCGACCTCGAGGCGGCGATGGATGCCATTCGCCGCGGAGGCGGAACACCGGCGGGCATTGTTCTCTGGGACGCCGTGCCGCCCGTGCTCCCAACCCCGGAGCACATCGCGCGCGCGCCGCGGCCGCTGCAAACGGCCGAAATGAAAACACTGACGGCGAAGCGCTGAACTTCCTCGCGCCGTCGTGACTGCCTAGCATCAACGCGTGTGGGCTGACCTCATCTTGCGCGCCGAGCGCCAACATGCCGTCGAGCTGCTCGCATGGGCGGCGCTCTCGCTGGTCATGGCGACGGCGTCATTCGTCGTCACAAAAGGCAAGCGGGGACAGTTCACGCTCCTCGGAGGGTTCGCTTCGCAATTGGCGCTCTGGGCGGTGCTCGTCGGTATCGTCGGCGCGATTGAGCTTCAGCAGTTGACGATGCGTGATCTTTCGAGCGCGACTCGGCTCGAGCGCCTGTCATGGGCCCGGGCCGGATTCGACGTCGGCATCGTCGGCATCGGCGCGGTGCTCGGCGGTGCGTCGCACATTCTGGCTCGAAGCCAGCGCGGCTTGGGCGCCGCGGCAGCGATCATCGCTCAGGGGCTTGCCCTGTTGGTGATCGACCTTCGTTTGATCGCCGTTATCTCGAGATAGTCATGGCAGAGAACATTCCCGACCTCAGCCGCGAACCGAAGCATCGAGCGTATCCGGAGCTCTTCGCGTATATCGTTTCGACACTTGCCGGGATCGACGACGACATCGCCGGCATGGCGACGATCTCGGCGATGATTCACCACTCGCTTCGTCATCTGTGGACGGGCTTCTATCGCGTCGTCGCGCCAAATCTGCTCCGGGTTGGTCCGTATCAGGGCTCGCTGGGATGTCTCGAGATTCCATTCGGCAAGGGCGTGTGCGGAACGGCCGCAGCCGAGCGGCGGACGATCGTCGTCCCCGACGTGTCGCGTTTTCCCGGGCACATCGCCTGTGACGCTCGCTCCAAATCCGAGGTCGTGGTTCCTGTCTTCGACCGCGGCGGTGCGCTGCTCGGGGTGCTCGACGTCGACTCGGAGAAACGAGCCGCGTTCGATCAACTCGACGCGGAAGGGCTCGAGCGGATCGTCAGGTGGTTCGCGGGCGAAGGTCGCGGTTGACGCGATCTGGCGCGGGATATAGGCTGAGGAAGGAAGATGACGATTACCGGATATTCCGACCGCATCAACCATGCGCTCGCGTTCGCGGCAAAGCACCACGACCAACAGGTGCGTAAGGGCACTCGCCTGCCCTATCTGACACATCCGGCAAACGTCGCGATCATTCTCACCAAGTACCAGCAAGACGACGCGACGGTCGTCGCCGGTATCTTGCACGACGTCATCGAAGATTGTGTTCGAGAGGCGTATTCGCGCGAAATGCTCGAGCAGCGCATCGGCGACAAGTTCGGCGACGAAATCCTGGGCACCGTCTTGGCCGTTACGCACCGGCGCGTGGACGACGACGGGATCGAGCTCTCGAACGACGAACGGCGCGACGACTACCTGCTGCGGCTGGAGGGCGCGAGCGAACCGGCCCGCTGGGTCTGCGCCGCTGACAAGCTCCACAACGCAAGTAGCATCCTGGCGGATCTTCGGCGCACGATTGATCCCCACAGCGTGTGGAGCCGCTTCAACGGCGGGCGGGAAGCGACCGTCCGATGGTATCGGCGCGTGTTCGATCGATTGCGGGAGATCGGTTTCGGCGGGGAGATCATGCAAGAGCTCGAGAATGTGGTGACGCAGCTCGAGCAATGGTCGCGGGCCGAGATCGCCGCGGCGCGTTGAGCGCTCCTTCCCTTCTCCGTTCTTATTTCACGGATTCGTAAGCCGCGCCGACGCCGCGGTTCCCGGCCGCGTTGGCGTCGTAGTGCGATGCAACGTAATCCTCGAGGATTCTCAGGAACTCCGCGACGATGCTATCGCCGCGAAGCGTGGTGTACAGCGCTCCATCGACATACACCGGCGCTTTCGGTTCCTCGAAAGTTCCCGGCAGCGAAATCCCGATGTTCGCGTGCTTGGATTCGCCGGGGCCGTTCACGACGCAGCCCATGACGGCGACCTTCATCTCTTCCACGCCGGTATAGCTGTCGCGCCATAGCGGCATTTGCTCGCGGATGTACGACTGAATGTCTTCCGCCATGTGCTGGAAGAAGGTGGACGTCGTACGTCCGCACCCTGGACACGCTGTCACCTGTGGCGCGAAGCTGCGAAGCCCCAGCGACTGAAGGATCTGCTGCGCGACACGTACCTCCTCGGTGCGGTCGCCATTCGGCCGCGGGGTGAGCGAGACGCGAATCGTATCCCCGATCCCCTCGGAGAGCAGGATGGAAAGGCCGGCGCTGCTGGCGACGATCCCCTTCATTCCCATGCCGGCCTCGGTCAGGCCAAGGTGAAGCGGATAGTCGCAGCGAGCCGCGATGCGTCGATAGACGTCGACGAGGTCCTGAACGCCGGAAACCTTCGCCGAGATGATGATATGATCGTGAGGGAGTCCGACCTCTTCGGCCAACTCGGCCGAGCGCAGCGCGCTTGCCGACATTGCCTCGAGGTACACTTCGCGCGCATCCACGGGCGTGCTCGAGCGAGCATTCGCGTCCATCATCTCGGTGAGCAGGTCCTGATCGAGCGACCCCCAGTTCACGCCAATGCGGACGGGCTTCGCATGGTCGAGAGCGATGCGAACGATCGTGCGAAAGTTCTCGTCGCGACGCTTGCCCCCGACGTTGCCGGGATTGATGCGGTATTTCGCGAGCGCGTCGGCGCACCCTGGATACTTCGTGAGAAGCAGATGCCCGTTGTAGTGAAAGTCGCCGATGATCGGGACGCTGACTCCGTGCTGCCGAACTCGATCGACGATCTCCGGGACCGCTGCCGCGGCTTCGTCGTTGTTCACCGTGACGCGAACGAGCTCCGACCCCGCCTCGCTCAACGCGATGACCTGATCCGCCGTCGCGATCCCGTCCGCGGTGTCGGTGTTGGTCATCGACTGAACGACAATCGGGGCGGGGGCGCCGACTCGTACTCCGCCGACCACGGCGGTGACGGAGGGGCGCCTCGAGAAGGAACCGGTCATGAACTTCGCGTGCTCAAGGTGAGGAATAGACGAAAGATACGCGTATACATCAGTTCCGCCCCGCAGTCAACTTCGGTGCTTGACCGTTCTGATCGTTACGAATACTTTGGCCGTCGCTTACGACCGGACTCCCGCGGGTGACGGGGGCCGGTCGTAGGTCTCACGGCCCGCGCAACATGGTGTTGTAGCGGATGTACTTCAGGAGTGGGATATGCGTACGACCGGAAAGGTGAAGTGGTTCAACGACGCCAAGGGGTTTGGTTTCATCACGCCGGACGGCGGTGACAAGGACTGCTTCGTCCACTACAGCTCCATTCAGGGGAATGGCTTCAAGACGCTCGCCGAGGGCGAGGCGGTCGAATTCGACCTAGTCCAGGGTCAGAAGGGACCGGCCGCCGAGAATGTGAGCAAGGCGGTCGCGCGCTAGGGCCCCACTCCAAACAGACAGAAACGGGCGTGCTCTTCGGAGCACGCCCGTTTTGCTTTCCCATCCGCGACGTCTAGCTCCGACCGGTGCGGGGACTCGGCGGGCGGCCACGGCGCGCCAGGACGACAGCCTCCACGCCGTCGGCCACTCGCCGGTTTATGTCCGCGTCGAACGGCGCGAGGTCAAGTCGAATCGTGAGCCCGGACGGTCCGCGAACCTCTCCGCCGTTGGCAAGCAGTGCCTCAGCGAGTGAGGCCGCCCGCTCGAGTGTCAGACCCAAGTCCCCGACCAGCTGTCGTGTCAGGGCGATTTGACGCACGGCGCCGATCGTTAGACGGCGGACCACGCCGTGGCCGGAAGATTCCGCTCCAGCGACGTCCACGCGCGAAAGAAAATTGTCAATCCACTTTCTCTCGACATCTGCCACAAAACAAGCGATATCAATATGATAGGACGGCAATTGTAATTATTCTCTCGTCTGAGTCTATATTGCTTCTCCTCGCTGGCAGAATATATCCTCAAATAAGAGAATAAAAAAGCAGCGCGTCAGTTTGGACGCGCTGCCGTCGTTCAGATCCGCAAAGACTACGAGATCGCGCGCTGTGCTGCGGCGAGCTGCGCCCGAACGGCCGACGGTCCGGTCCCGCCATCAATCTCGCGATTCTCGACAGATTGAAGGGGAGAAAGGGCGTCGAAGACGTCGTGCCCAAACAGTGGATGGGCGTCCGCGAAGGCGGCGAGTGGGAGGGTATGCAACTCCAGACGCTGGTCCTCGCACTGCCGAACCAGCCGACCAACGGCGTGGTGCGCCTCGCGGAAGGTCGCTCCCTTTCGGACCAGATAGTCAGCCAAGTCGGTCGCCATCATGGTGGTGTCCAAAGCGGCCCGCATGGCCTGAGCGTTGAACTCGCATTCAGCCAACGCGCCGGCAAGCGCCGGAAGGACCAAGAGCATGGTGTCTGCCGCGTCGAACAATACGCGTTTGTCGTCCTGGAGGTCCTTGTTGTAGCTGCTCGGAAGGCCCTTGAGTGTCGCGAGCAGCGTCGTGAGGTCGCCGAGCATGCGGGCCGCCGAGCCTCGGGCAAGCTCCAAGGCGTCGGGGTTTCGCTTCTGCGGCATCATGCTCGACCCGGACGTGTACCCATCGCCGAAGCGCACGAACGAGAACTCGCGCGTGCCGTAGATGATCATGTCCTCGGCGAAGCGTGACAAATGCGTGGCCATCATCGCGAGGGTAAACAGCAACTCGCCGACAAAATCGCGATCACTCACCGCGTCGATCGAGTTCGGCGAAATCGCGGAAAAGCCGAGGCTTCCCTGGAGAAGAACGCGTGAGACGGGGTAAGCCGACCCCGCGGCGGCGCCCGATCCAAGGGGCAAGACACTCGCACTGCGCTGAGATGCTTTGAGTCGAACGCGGTCGCGCTCGAGCGGCCAAAAGTGCGACAGCAACCAGTGTGCGGCCGACACGGGAATGGCGCGCTGCAGATGCGTGTACGACGGCATCAAAGCCGTCTCGAGTCCGTGCGCCTGATCGATCATCGTCTGCTGCAACACGCGCGCGGCTTCGTCCAATCGATTCACCGCGTCGATCGACCACAATCGCGTGGCAGTCGCAACTTGATCGTTGCGACTGCGTCCCGTGTGCAGCTTGGACGCCGTGTCGCCGATCTCCTCGTGCAACAGCCGATCGATCAATGTGTGGATGTCTTCGTCGCTCGCCGCGGGCTGTTCGCCGGCGGCGAGGCGAGCCGCAACCGCGTCGAGTCCGTGCTCCAGCTCCGTGCACTCGTCGAGCGTGAGAACAGAGGCTTTGTACAACGCCATCGCCCACGCCTTCGAGAGACGGATGTCGTAGGGCCAAAGTCGGAAGTCCACGCCGATCGACGCGTTGAGGGCGTCGAACTCCGGGCGGGCGTCAGCAGCGAATCGTCCGCCCCAGAGTTTGTGCGTCGTCTCGGACGCGTGCGCAGCCACGGTCGTCATCAGGCGATCTGCAGTGCCGGATGCTCGGCGGTTGTGGCCTCAGGCGCGGGCGCGTCCAAGGTCGGGGCGAGGCCCAGTTCCTGATCCTTGATGGCCCGGACTCGCGCCGGAAGCGCGAAGAGTCGAATGAAGCCAGCGGCGTCGCTCTGTTCGTACACGTCATCCTCGCCGAAGGTCACGAAGCGCTCATCGTACAAGGCGTTACTACTTTCGCGGCCAACGACCGCGATCGAGCCCTTGTAGAGTCGGAGCGAAACAGTACCGGTCACGCGGTCCTGGGTGACATTGACGAAGGCGTCGTACGCCTCGCGCTCGGTCGTCCACCAGCGACCCTCGTACACGAGATCGGCGTAGCGTGGCGCGATGAGGTCTTTCGCCGCCAGTGTGCGTCGATCGAGAACGAGCTGCTCGAGCTCCGAATGTGCGGCGTACAGCAAGGATCCGCCGGGCGTCTCGTAGACGCCGCGCGACTTCATACCGACGAGGCGATCCTCGACGAGATCGACGACGCCACACCCATGTCGCCCGCCGATCTCATTGAGCGTGGCGATCAAATCGACACCGCCGAACCGCTCGCCGTTCACGCTCACGGGTGTGCCGGCATCGAAACCAATGACGACGGTCTCCGGGAGATCAGGCGCCTTGGTCACCGTCCGCGTCAACATGAGGAGATCGTCGGGCGGCGCGTTGTTCGGATTCTCGAGGACACCACCCTCGTGCGACAGGTGCCAGAGGTTGGCGTCGCGCGAGTAGATCTTCTGCCGAGTGGCAGCGACGGGAATTCCGTGCGCTTCGGCGTAGGCGATAGCGTCCTCGCGGCTGCGAATATTCCACGTGCGCCAGGGCGCGATGACCGGGAGGTCCGGCGCGAACGTGGCGTACGTCAGCTCGAAGCGAACCTGGTCGTTCCCCTTCCCCGTGCAACCATGCGCGAGGGCGTCAGCGCCGACTTGTCTCGCGACCTCGACCTGGCGGCGCGCGATGAGCGGACGTCCCATGGACGTACCGAGGAGATACTTCCGATTGTAGATCGCGCCGGCGCGGAGAGTCGGATAGATGAAGGACTCTACGAATTCCTCTCGCAGATCCTCGACGAAACACTCATCGGCGCCTGAGGCGAGCGCCTTGGCGCGGACGCCGGCGAGCTCCTCGCTACCCTGCCCTATGTCGGCCGCGACGCAGACGACCCGGGCTCCCGAATAGTTCTGCTTGAGCCACGGGACGATGATGGACGTGTCGAGGCCGCCGGAATAGGCGAGCACGATCGTTTTATACATGAGCGCTCCTCTAAGTACCAAGTTATGCAGTCAGAGCGCATATTTAATCGCTGAACCGACCGGCGTCAACGCCTAAAGTGCCCGTTGGGTCCGGCTGTGGGCTTCAGGTAACTCTGGCGAGGTCCAGGAGGCGGCGCGTAAGGACCGCTCGAGCCTCCGAGGACCGGCAGACGATCAACACCGTGTTCTCTCCGCCGAGGGTCCCGATGACCTCAGTCCAGCCCTGAGAATCGATGGCTTCGGAGATCGGTTGGGCGCCGCCGGGGAGTGTGTGGAGGACGAGGAGCTCCGACACTCCATCGATACGAGAGAACAACTGCGGCAAAAGGCCGTCCAGCGATGGCTTAGCCTCGTCGGCCACCATCTCGGGGAGCATGTAGCGCGAGCCATTTTCGGAGGGAACTCGCACCACGCCAAGATCGCGTAAGTCTCGCGACAGCGTCGCCTGAGTGACGTTCCAGCCGTCCCTGGCGAGCAGCTGCTTCAATTCTTCCTGACTGGCGATCTGCCGACCGCCGATGAGCCGGAGAATCGCATCCTGCCTTCCGGGCTTGTTACGCAGATCCAATCCCCGTGTTTTTGGTCAGGGCGCGCACGTCGGATCGTTCAAAACCGTCCCGAACTGATTGACACGCCGATTTCGCATTATTATGCATTAGGCGTGAATAGAATCAGTGTTGGGGTCCTCGGCGCAAGCGGGTACGCGGGGCAGGAGCTTTGTCGGCTCGTCGCGCAACACCCGCAACTTACGCTGGCGTTCGCTACGGCGAACGAGCAGCGAGGCGCGAGCGTGCGTGTGGGCGGCCAAACGATCCAATACATCGCGACCGACGACGCGCCGCTTCAAGACGTCGAGCTCGTGTTCTCGGCGCTGCCGCATGGGGCCTCGAAGGTCTGGGTGGAGCGCACGCGTGAGGCTGGTGCCCGCGCTGTTGATCTATCGGCGGACCTGCGTCCCGGCAATGGGTGCGAGGGGATTCCGTACGGCTTGACGGAGTTGAACCGTGAGCTCGTAGTCGGAGCCAGCGTCGTGGCGAATCCCGGCTGCTATCCCACGTCGATTCTCGTCGCATTGGCGCCGCTCGTCGAACGCGGACTTGTCGCCAACGGCGCGACTGTCGTCGTCAACGCGGCGAGCGGCGTCACGGGCGCCGGGAATTCGCCCAAGCGCGAATTGCTGTTCGGTGAAGTCGCGGAAGACTTCCGCGCGTACGGGATCGGCAACACGCACCGGCATCTCAACGAGATGCGAGCGACGTTGGATACCTGGGGGATGTCGGCCGATCTCGTTTTCACGCCGCACCTTCTCCCAGTCGCGCGCGGCATTCTCTCGAGCATCGTCGTTCCGATGTCCGGGCCGTTGGATGACCCGCTCGGACCGTGGCGCGAGATGTACGAGGGCGAGCCGTTCATTGAGATCTCGTCGGAGACGCCGACATTGCGCGACGTTCGCCATCGGAATGTCGTGCGTATCTCCGCCACGCCGCTCGCCGGTCTGAAATCGCCGGCGCTTCTCGTCACGTCGGCGATCGACAACCTGATGAAAGGCGCGGCGGGGCAGGCCGTGCAGAACGCGAACTTGATGCTCGGTCTCGACGAGACCGCGGGGCTGCCGGCATGACGCGCGTCATCAAGGTCGGCGGGCGACCGCAGGGTGATCCGGCTTTGGCCTCGACGCTTGCCGCGGGATGGACGCGCGAGGGCGGCGGCATGGTGCTGGTCCACGGCGGCGGCGACGAGGTGACGGCGCTTCAGCAAGCGTTCGGCATGACGTCGAGCTTTGTCGGCGGTCGGCGGGTGACCACCGCCCAGGACATCGAGCTGGTTCGCATGGCGTTGTCGGGCAGCGCGAACAAGCGACTCGTGTCGACGTTAGTGGAGCAGGGAATCAGCGCCGTCGGACTGTCGGGCGAAGACGCGTCGCTCATCTCCGCGAGCCCCATGGACGCGAAAGCGCTCGGGCACGTCGGAGTGCCGAGTCGCATCAACGTGGCGTTTCTGCGGCACCTGCTCTCGGGCGGATATCTGCCGGTGATCTCGCCGGTGAGTCGCAACGGTAGCGACGAACTCGGAGCCGCGCTGAACGTGAACGGAGACGACGCGGCCGCCGCGATCGCAATCGCGCTCGGCGCTGCCGAGCTGCTGCTGGTCGCGGACGTTCCGGGTGTGCTGCGCGATGGACAGGTGATTGCCTGCCTTTCTCTCGAGGAGGCGCGGAATCTGGTGTCCGACGGGACGGCGCAGGGTGGGATGCAGGCGAAGCTTCACGCGGCACTGACCGCTGTGGAGGGAGGGGTACCGCAGGTCCGAATTTCCGACATTCTGGCGATCGACGATCTCACGCGGGGGACGGTGCTGCGACGCGCCGGAGGATTATCATGACCGTGTCTATAGACCCCGTTGTTGATTCCTTGCTCGGTACATACAAGCGCGCGCCGGTGTCGTTCGTCGATGGCGAAGGCGTCTATCTCGTCGACAGCGAGGGCAAGCGATTCCTCGACTTCGTGAGCGGGATCGCAGTGAACGCGCTGGGCTACGGCGACGCCGGGTTGCGGCAGGCGATGCACACTGCCGCCGACGGGCTCATACACGTTTCGAACCTGTACGCCACGCTCCCGGGCCAGCAGCTGGCGAACACCCTCGTCGAGCGTTCGTTCGCCGATAAGGTGTTCTTCTGCAACTCGGGCGCGGAGGCGAATGAGGGCGCGTTCAAGTTCGCTCGTCGCTGGGCGCGAACCATCGGCCCGGCCAAGCACGAAATCGTCGCACTGCGCGGGGCATTTCACGGCCGGTTGTTCGGCACGCTCGCGGCGACGGACCGACCCTCGTATCGCGCGCCGTTCCGGCCACTCGCGCCGGGCATCTCGATCGTCGAGCGTGACATCGAAGACATCGCGCTCGCACTCGACCCCGAGACCGCGGCCGCGCTAATCGTGGAACCGGTTCAGGGAGAGGGCGGCGTGCGCGTGCTCGACGCCGGATTCGTTCGCGAGCTGCGCGCGTTGACGCGGGAGCGACAAGTAGCGCTCATCTTCGACGAGATCCAGTGTGGGCTCGGACGGACGGGAAAGCTCTTCGCGTACGAGCACTTCGGTATCGAGCCTGACCTGTTGACGCTGGCGAAGCCCCTCGCCGGCGGATTGCCGATGGGCGCGATTCTCGTGAGCTCGCCGATCGCGGCGACCATCAAACCCGGCGATCACGGCACGACATTCGGCGGCGGACCGTTTCTGGCCAGCGTGGCGAACTACGTCCTCGAGCGGCTTTCCGATCCCGAGTTGCTGAAGCACGTCGAACAGGCCGGCGCCTGGTTCGGCAAACGGCTGACCGAGATGGCGCGCCGCAATGATCGCATCCGCACGGTCCGCGGGATCGGCTTCATGTGGGGAATCGACGTCGCGGGTCTTGCTTCGCAGGTCGTACATCGCGCGTTCGACGCGGGGCTCCTCGTCTGCTCAGCCGGCGACTATACCGTCCGTTTGCTTCCTCCGCTCGTGGCAACGCGCGAAGAGCTGTCCGCCGGACTGACGATACTGGAAGACGCGTTCTAATGACCGTCGCGGCAACGATCCGTCGCGGCCGTCCGGAGGACGCCGAAGCGATCGCGGGCCTCATCGCGGATTTTGCCGATGAGTCGCTCATGCTGCGGCGAACGCCGCAAATGGTGGCGCTGGCGATCGACGATTATCTCGTTGCGATCGATCAGCGCGGGCGAATCGTCGCGTGCGGGGCGCTCAAGGAGTACTCGCCCTCGGTGGCCGAAATCGCGGCGATCGCCGTGTCGCGCGAGGTGCACGGCTGCGGGCTGGGTCGCGCGATCGTCGACGCGGTCGAGTCGCTTGCCGTGAAGCGCGGAATCTTCGACGTGTTCGCGCTCACGCTTCAACCGGCGTTTTTCGCCGCCCTGGGATATCAGCGCGTGGATCGCGCGCGGTATCCCGAAAAGATCGGCCGCGACTGCCTGGGCTGCATTCGACGGTTCGCGTGCAACGAGATTTGCTTCGCGAAAAATCTGCACGCCGAGGCGCGCGCCGCGGCGTGAGCGCCGCGTGATAAATTGCGCCGGATGAGAAACGATCGCGTCGGCCTGAACGGACTGAAGCAAGCGTTCGACGAGGCGCGATTCGGATCGCAGCGAACGCTGAACCTTCGCGAGTCACTGCCGACGGCCGAGCAGGCCGCGACGCGCGCCGAGTCATGGTTGCGACAGAGCCAGATGGCGCGCGCCGGTGAAGTTCTCATCATCACGGGACGAGGCCGGGGGAGCGACGGGGGCGTCTCCGTGGTGCGGGAAGCGATCAACGCGCTCCTGCACGTCCTGCGGCGCCGCGGCGTGGTACGAGAGTTTCGCGAGCACACAGCCGGCTCGTTCGTCGTGACCCTCGCGCCGATCGCCGAGCTCTGGGAAGCTCCGCGGCGGAAACGCGACCGCGGCAAGCCCGAACCCTCCAAGAACCCGCCAACGCTCCAAGGGCTCGATGACGACACTCGCGACCTCCTGCGCAGTCTGGCGGAACGCGCGCTCGAGGGGCTCGGTGTGAAGGACACTGCGGAATTCCTCGAGGGTGAGATGGCGCGGCAGTTCAGCGCGATCGCGGCTTCGATTGGCGCGGAGCGCGACGACGACACCGCGCTTCGTGAAGCGATTCGAGCGGCACTCGAGCAGCACGAATAGTCGGCGGCTTCTCGCGTCGGTAGATTCGTTGCGTCCCAACAAGGCAACTCTCGTGTCGATTCGCACCGCAATTCTTGCTCTTGCCGCAGCCGCGTTCACCGCCGGAGCGCAGGCGCCGCTGCCCGGTTACACGGCGCAGTCGTCGGTCTCGGAGCGCGCGCTCGAAGCAGACGCCATCAAGCGACCGTCACCCGCCACGGCGTCCGGACATTCGCGCGCGCTCTCGAAGGAGACGCACGTCTCCGGAACACCGGCGCAGGCAAGAACGCGCGATTACGTGATCAACCAGCTGAAGAGCTCCGGTCTCGAGACCGAAGTGCGGTCGTACGACATCTGGATGCCGCACCCCACGGCCGTGCACGTGAGCCGCGTCTCGCCGCAGCCGAAAGAGCTGACCCTTCGCGAGCCGCCAGTAGAAGGCGACGCGACGTCGTCACTGTGGCAGTATCCGACGGTAAACGGATACAGCGGCGCCGGTGACGCGAGCGGCGAAGTGGTGTACGTCAACTACGGGCTGATCGAGGACTACGCGCAGCTCGACTCGCTGGGAATATCTGTTCGCGGCAAGATCGCTGTCGCGCGGTATGGTCGCTCTTTCCGCGGTATCAAGGCGCGTGAAGCGGAAAAGCACGGCGCCGTGGCGTTGCTCATTTACAGTGATCCGCAGGATGACGGATACGTCGTCGGCGACGTGTATCCCGAGGGCCCGATGCGGAATAGCGCCGGCGTCCAGCGCGGAAGCGTGTTGAACCTCGACGGTGATCCGTCGACGCAGGGATATCCGAGCAAGCCGGGAGCGCCGAGGCTGGCGACAGATCGCCTCGACGTTCCCCACATCCCCGTGGTGCCGATCGGCTACGGCAATGCGGCGGAGCTTCTTCGTTTCGTGCGCGGGGCCGCAGTCCCGCGCGGCTGGCAGGGCGGACTGGCGTTTCACTATCACGTCGGCCCGGGCCCGGTGAAGGCACGTGTCACCGTGCGGGACGATCGCGCGACATCGCCGACCAAGCCGATTTACGACACGTTCGCAATGATTCGCGGTAGCCAGTATCCCGACGAGATGGTGATCATTGGCGGGCATCGAGACGGATGGGGCCCGGGAGCGGCGGACAACGTCAGTGGAACCGTGAGCGTGCTCGAAGCGGCACGAGCGGTCGCGGAAGCGGTGAAGCAGGGAGTGCGACCGAAGCGCACGATGGTGTTCGCGACGTGGGACGCCGAGGAATGGGGACTGATCGGCTCGACCGAGTACGTGGAGGACGACTCGCTCCGCCTCAGCCGCGGCGCGGTGGCGTACCTGAATCAAGATGTCGCCGCACAGGGCGTGCGCTTCGGCGGCGGAGGCTCACCGTCACTGCGCGGCGTTTTGCGCGACGTGGCGCGACTGGTGCCGGATCCGAACGGGAAGGGAAGCGTCTATGCCGAATGGCGTCGCGCTTCGGCTGTTCCCGACAGCGCGGAGCCGGCGATGGGAGATCCCGGCGGCGGATCGGATTTCGCCGGTTTCTACAACCACCTCGGCATTCCGATCGCGGAGTGGGGGTTCGGCGGGGCCGGCGGAGTATACCACTCGCAGTACGACAGCTACGCCTGGATGACAAAGTTCGGCGATCCGGGCTTTCAGTATCACGCTGCCGCCGCGAAGATCGCCGCGGCGATGATGCTTCGTCTCGCGAACGCCGATATTCTGCCGTACGACTACGTGGAGTACGCCCGAACGATGCGCCGCTACATCGCGCCGATCGAGCGGAGCGTGTCGGATCGTAAGTGGAATTTGTCGGCGACCGGACTCCGCGCGGCGATCGATCGGTTGGAGCGCGAAGGTACCGCGTTCAACGCGGCGCGGGATTCGGCGTTGAGCGCGGCACCGTCGTCGCAGCAACTGCAGCGCACGAACGCCGCGCTGATGCGCGTGGAACGCGCCCTCACGAGGCCGGAAGGCTTGAAGACGCGCCCGTGGTTCAGAAATCTCATATATGCCGCGGACGAGAATAACGGCTACGCGAACATGGTGTTTCCGTCGGTGAACGAAGCGATTCGCTCGGGCGACGAGACACTGGCGCGATCGGAGTTGGATGATCTGGCACGTCGCTTCGACGCCGCCGCACAAGCCGTGAGCGACGCGCGTGCCGCACTGCGAGGCCGCTAGATACCGACGATCAGGGCTGCCTCGTCTCGACGGCCGGCGGCCGGCTGCCGTGCGTGACGTAGAGCGTCACCGCGGCACTGACCGCCGCAGCGATGAAGACCATTGTCACGACGAGCAGCACGATCTGCTTTACACCCAGTCCCGTTTGAGGAATGCTCCGGAGCGCAGGGGCCGAGCTCTCTGGCCGCGGCGCTTCGATTGAGACGGGGATTGCACCGGCGTCGGTGGGCGCGATGTCGTCCAGATCCAGCGCATCACGATCCGGAAGAGCGTCGGCGGGTTGTGCCGAGCCGTTTCGGCCGGACGGCGACTTGCGGCGGGCGACATAAGCGCGGGGCAAGCGCCGTCCGTCGACGTCACGGCTGATGGGAAGCGACCCGGAAACCGGTCGAGCGCTGGGCTGCGAAGCCGGACGCAACCCGGGGGGGGTGGCGGGGGCGTTCACACCCCTCGCCGGGCTGACGCGCGGCTCGAACTGGCCTCCGGTCTTCGCCACGCTCGGCTGTGTCGTCGCCGCGCCGACGGCTGACACATCGACGGGCGTACGCGGCGTCGCCGGGATCGGAAGATCGAGATCGATCAGCGGATCTTCGTCGACGACGGGCGTCGTAGCACGCGGCGGTTCGGCGGCCGCGATTCTGGGTCGCGCCTCGCCCGGTGGCACACCGGCGACGGCGCCACTACAGACACAGCCCAGTCGGGGACCGGCGTCGATGAGAACATTCGCACCGATCAGCAGCAGCTGCGCAATCTCAGCGACGAAATCATCGCTCTCGACTTCAGCGAGGGAGCGCGATCCTGTTTCCGACCACAGGTGTTCGGCCGTTGGCGTCCCACCCGGTTGGGAGCGAAAGCGCCGTCGATCGGGAGGTATGATCGACTCGAAGACGCGAGGTTGATCCTCGAGCATGATCTGGCGCTCGGCGATCATTGCCATGAGGGCGTCGGGCGTCATGCGAATGTCGATCGAGTCGTCGACCGCGCCAGGACAAGCGCCGACGTACGTCACGCGCATTCGCGTGGGGTGCGACAACGCGCGGAGATAACGCGCGAGGGCGACCGGCGGCGAAACGAGCGGCAGCAGGACGGGGCGCAAATCGCCACCAGTCGTGAGCAATCGGTGTGCGACGATGGGGCAACTGCACTGGATCGCCGGTCTCTCGCCGAAGCGCGGAAGGCGCTTGAGCACGGCAGCCGCGATGAGCTCGTCGCCCCAACTCGCCGGGACGACGTTCCCGAACCCCGCGCGGAGGCAGGCGTGCGCGAGCTGAACGGGAGTAGCCGGAGCGGCAGCAAGCAGCGCATCGGCACCCAAGATGACGATGGGCACCGCTGGCGACATTATTGTGTCGCTTCCGTCGGGGCCTGCAACGGCGAGGGTCATGACCGCGCGTTCAATCCTTAAGAATCAACGTGGCGGGCAGTACCCAAGACCCCGCCAAAGAGGGTTAGGTCCAACGAAGGTGGAAATTCGCCACCTGTCAAGAGCGGCCCAGACATTGCACGTTCCCGATCCTGTTGCGGGACGCGAGGATGGTTGTGGGGGAGACGAATTTTGGGGCGGCGCGGCTCACAGAGACCGAGCGTGAGTCGCTGGTTGCGTACGCGGCACGCGCATCGTGGCCCGCGGGTTTCGTAATCTATCAACGGGGCGCTCCGGCAGACGGAGTGTTCGTCGTGACGCGCGGCAGAGTCGTGCTGCGGAGCCGAGTTCGCGCGGCTCGCGGCTTCGTTCCCTGGATCGCGTGTCCAGGAGAGACCTTCGGATCCGAAGGTCTCACCCAGACGGCGCGGTATGCCACCGACGCACGCGCGGACGACGAAAGCGAGACGTTGTTCCTGAGCTCCACGCGGTTTCGAGCGTTCGTGCGCGAACAACCGCAGCATGCGCTCACGCTCCTGAGCCAGCTCGTATCGGAACGTTCGGCGCTGCTGGACAAACTACGCGAGCTCACGACGCTGAGCGTCGAGCAGCGCTTGTTGGCGACGCTCATTCGAATGGCCGCGAACGACACGTTCACGCGAGCCGACGGTCGCATTGTTTTGTGTTCGGCGCGATATCGTCTCCTGTGCGAGCTTGTCGGCGCCACGCGCGAATCGGTGTCGCTGGTGCTCGGCCGGTTGACGGGAGAAGGATTGGTCGAGCGCGACGGCTCGTCAATGATCGTGGCCTCGCCGTCGCTCCTCGCCGAGCGCCTCGATGCGGCGAGCTTTGATGGCGAGCTGCCGTTCCCCGCAATCGACGAAGCCGCAGAACAAGCGGTTCACTAGTCCGGCTCTTTACTTGAACGTTCGCGGCCACCCGGCTCAGCGCAGCCCGGGTGGCCGCTACATTTGACCGATGGCGTTTGTCGCCCTCGCGGCCGTCGTCGCACTCGTCCTGATGGTGCGTCTCTCACGACGTCGCGCGTGGTCGGCTGTTCAATCGCGGCATCGCGTCGGACCGGACGGCGTCATCGTTGGCGCGGCGGGATACGAGCTGGCGCGCCCGGATGCTCCCGCGGTGCTCGTGTTTCACGGCGCCGGCGATACACCGCAGACAGTCCGCTATCTCTCGGAAGAGCTGTACGCGCGCGGATTCCACGTCGTAGCGCCATTGTTGCCGGGCCACGGGCGCACGATTAGAGAATTCTCGCAGGTAACGGCGGACGCGCTCACGAACGCGGCATTCGAGAGCTACAGCGCGCTGCGCGATCGTCACGAATGGGTCGGCATCGTCGGCGTTTCCATGGGAGGGGCGCTGGCGGTCCAGGTGGCCGCCGCGACGCCCGGGCTGCCGGCACTCGGATTGGTGGCGCCGTATCTCGCGATGCGACCTCACGCCACGCGTCTGGCGAGGACGAGCCGCCTCTGGGGTGTGTTGGTGCCGGCCTTTGCATCATCGGAAGGGTTTTCGATTCGCGATCCGGATGAGCGCAAGAAAAGCCTGGCCTACGGCGCCTTCACCGCCGGTGCGTTGCGCGCGCTGTATGCGACGGTGCAGCGCGCCGTCTTGGCGCTCCCCCGTGTTGTGGCGCCGACGCTCGTGATCCAGTCGCGCGAGGACAACCGCATCGGCATCGAGGATGCCGAGCGATCGTTCGCGCAGCTAGGCGCGCGCGAAAAGCGCCTCGAGTGGGTCACGGGCGCCGCGCACGTCATCACCGTCGACTATGGACGCGAGCGTGTGATCGAGCTGCTCGCGTCGTGGATGGAAGGAAAGCTGGTCAGCCGGTAACGCGCTCGACGAGCGACTCGCCCATCTCCTTGATGGCTTCCACGCCGCCGGTCACCGCGGACGTTGCTTGCTGCGCGACTTCCTTGGCGACGCGCGTGACACGCGCGATCGGCGCCGGAACGCGGGATTTCTTCGCGCTCTTTTTCGCAGGCGCCTTGGCGGAAGCCGTCTTGGCCTTTGAACGGGAAGCGCTGGCGCTGCGTCGCGAGCTCGATCGCTTTGAAGCCGCCACCTTGGCGCGACCCTTTTTGGCCGGCGCGCGCTTGGAGGATTTTCGCTTGCCAGCTCGGGAGCCGGTCTTCGCGCGAGACTTCTTGGCTTTCGAGGCCATCGGTGTTCTCCGTGGGGGTCGTTCGTGAACGAAGGGCGGCGGCAGACACAGCAAGAACTAGACTCAGCGGTAACGCGCCGCTAGGGCCATGCGCGTTTCTTGGAATAAGGTTTACCAAAAACGGTCGCCAATGTCGAATCGGCGTCGGCAGCGCGCACGACGACGTCGATCCGCGGCGAGAGCGGCATCAACGTCGAGAAATCGCGGTAGCGCGAATAGCCGTGGCAGAAGCACCAGGGCCCGCGACGCGTGAGATCTCCGAGCCAGATATCCGGAAGACCGATCCAGGTGAATGCGTAGAACAGATTCAACTTCTTGAAGCGGGGAAGGTCGCTCTCGATGACGCGGTGCGGCAACGAGCCGTGCTTTCCCCACTGAACGTCGATCGCCACCTGCCCGCGATCGTGCCAATCGGCGTGGAGCAGAGTGCCGTGCCAGAAGGTCCAAACGTCGGTCGGCGCGCGCGTGGAATCGTAGCCGACCCAAAGGACCTCTTCGTCGGTTGGGACGGTAAATGGAATCCAAGACCCGTGGACGTCGTCTCGCCAGAGGAGATGGTAGGCAACGACCGGCCGAGTCGGGTGGACGACCGCAACCACCCGTTCGAGTGGGAACCACTCGTCGCGTTGGACGTATAACAAAGGGGCGATCGCGCGAGCGAGGGTTGCCGCGCTGTCCCCTGGATCCAAGGCTCCGGGGAGCGAGGCTGGTGCGGGGATCGGGGGAATGTGGGCGTGAGGACCGCAGCCCACGAGCCAGAGCGTAGCGAGCCCAACCGCCAGGTGGGCACGACGTGACAAATCGATACCCTCGTTAGTCTTGTACTCTTAGAAGGTTAGTGTTCATCGGCGACCGGAGCCGCTGTTTTCCGGGGCTGTTTGATGTTGAGGAGGGGCATATGCGCAAGCCGCGACCGGCCACGTATAACCCAGCGCAGGCGCTTAATCTGATTGCCAACGATCGAACTGGTTCACCGCTTAGCTGCCCGTCGTGCTCGGGCATAATCGAGCGAACGCCGAACCAGGTTCCACCCCCGCCGAGATCGCACGTGACGCTCCGCTGCCGCGAATGCGGCCGTATTGCGCGCTACATAGCGGGCGCAGCGTAAGTCCTCGCCTCTTCGCGCCCGCCATCGTCCGGCGAAGCGCTCCAAGTTGCACAAAACTTGCCCCGACGACGCTCAAGCGACCTCGCTGTCGCATGGGTGTAGTGTGCGCGGCGAGGTGGATCACGCCGGGCGGGGTGCGCGGGCTGTGCCTCGAGCGCGGGATCGAGAATCACCGTTTTTGTAAGAGGTAAGTGCAATGGCTCGTCTTACCGGCACCGTGAAGTGGTTCAACGACGCCAAGGGTTACGGCTTCATTTCGCGTGAGGGCGGCCCTGACGTCTTCGTGCACTTCAGCGCCATCCAGGGGAGCGGGTTCAAGTCTTTGGCAGAGGGCGATCGCGTGGAATTCGAGATCGTTCAAGGTCAGAAGGGGCCCCAGGCCGCGGATGTCGTGAAGGCCTCGTGATCCGGCGCGCACGGCCGAGCAATAACGCTCCGGCATTTGCCGGGGCGTTCTTGTATCCGTGAGGCTCGCGCGGTGGCCGACGGACGGAAAGTTGCGTCCACACGCAGTATGGCGACGAGAAGGAAGCGCCTCGGCGCGACACGAAAGCGGAAACTGCGCAGCAGTACAACAAGTGTGAAGGATGTGGTCGTCGCGCAGCTCGACGAGATCCAGCGGTCCGGCGGCGACGGTGTTCTCGAGCTCGGGCGCGGCGCGTCGTTGCAGGTGTCCAGCTTGGATAAGATGTATTTCCCGAAGGACGGATTTTCGAAGGGCGATCTCATGCGCTACTACGCGACAGTAGCGCGGGCAATCTCCGCGGCGATCAGGGATCGACCGTTGATCCTGAAGCGGTACCCCAACGGAATCGACGGGCCGTCGTTCTTCCAACAAAATGTGAAGGACGTACCGGACGGAGTGCGTACGGCGCGCGTGAAGACGGAAGGAGGTCGAACGGGCGAGCGCATCATCGGCGGAGATCTACTGACGTTGCTCTATACGGCGCAGATCGGGACGATCGCGACTCACGCATGGCAATCGCGGATCGGAAGTCAGGGTTTCGCCGACACGACAACGATCGACCTCGATCCAAGCGACGACGTTCCGTTCTCGAAAGTCGTTCTGCTAGCCAAGCATGTGCAAGAAGAGTTGGATCGAGCGGGGCTACACGGTTCGGTCAAGACGTCTGGCTCGCGCGGCATTCACATCGTGCTGCCGATGCCGACGCGAACGACGTTCGATATCGCCGCCGGGGTCGCTCAACGTCTTGCCGAGCGCGTTGCAGCTCGCCATCCTGATTTGGCAACGGTCGAGCGAAGCATCCGGGCGCGTCCGAAGGGTTCGATCTATGTGGATGCGATGCAAAACGCGGAAGGGAAAAGCGTCGTGGCGGCCTATTCCGTGCGTGCTCGCCGCGGTGCGACCGTCTCGGCGCCGCTCGAGTGGTCGGAACTTCGACGAACGCTGCGTCTCGAGGCATTCACCATCGAGACGATGCCGGTCCGGCTGCGCCGGATCGGCGACATTTGGGGCGCGGCGATGAAGCGGCGCAACACGAGACGGGTGATCGACCGCCTGTTGAGTGGCGAGTGACACCGGAGAAGTGCGATGGACCCAGACCGGGAAGTGTCGCTGAACGCAGCCGCCATCTATTGGCGCGAGCTGCCGGGCGGCGGATATGTGGCGATCGACGTCCGCCGCGAGCGCGAAGTTCCGAAAAGCTGCGTGTCGGTGGAGCGCCGCGCCAAGCATGAGCGGCGCGGAGGCCACAATCCCGTCGTGATCGCCGAGGCGGACGGTGACGAGCGATCGCCTGGCTTTGCCGAGTTATATCGGCTGGCGACGGACAACGCGGCGATCGCTCGAGCCCTGCTGCAAATCGAGGGGCCGCAAAGGGCCGATTGAGCCGGCTAGCTGAGCGCGTCGAACCTGACGCCGCGGCGTGCGCGGCGGCGTCGCGGCGGCGCGTAGCGGAACAGTTGCGCCGGACGACCGCGACCTTCACTCCGCCATTCGTCGGTTGCCTCGACCAAGGACGCCGCGTGCAACGCGCGGCGAAAGCTGGCCTTGTGCAGCTTTCGACCAAGAAGCAACTCGTAGATGCGTTGCAGCTCGCTGAGCGTGAAGGTCGGTGGAAGCAATCGAAAGGCAATCGGCTGCAGATCGACGCGCGCGCGAAGCGCGGCGAACGCGGCGTCCATCTCATCGCGTTGACGCGGCGAGAGTGATGCCGGCGCTTCGGACACTTCCACCCACGCGTGTGGTGAGCGAAAGGCCGTGCCAGCTGGGAGCAGCCCGAAGTAAACGACGGTAATCCTCGGTCCGTCGGCTGACTGCTGCCGTGCGCCGGTGAATGTCCCGACCTGGTCAATCACAGCGGGTGCCGCGGCGGCAACTTCCTTCGCGAGATCGAGCGCGCTTTGGTCGAGGATGTCGGCCGCGCGCAACGTCGTCGCGGGGAGCGTCAGCCGTGCGCGCGAGCGCTCGTCGCCGCCGGTGCGCAGCAGAACGCCGAGCTCACCATCGCTCGGCGTAAACAGCACGAGCTCGACGCCGACGGCAAACCCGCGCGCGGCGGCGCGCTTCGGCGAAGAGCGGTGAGCCATGCCGGCGAATTAGTCACATGCTGTGAATAACGTCAAGATGGGCGACGGGCGACGGGCGGCGGGCGGCGGGCGGCGGGCGGCGGAGACTAGGGCGAGGGGGCGCGGGTGACGCCGGCACCAAACGAAAGGACGGGTGGAATGCTGATCGGAAGATGCCCGCCGATCGCGGCGGTGCCGAGAAGAGCACGCGCGGCGGCGGTCTGCGAGACCGGGAAGCCGCCCCAGGCGACAAGGTAGCTCGACGCGGCTGGTACCTGCTGCAGCAGGTATGGATTGCCGAACGCGACGACAATCGTACGTGGATGACGTTGCACGATCGTGCGCAAGAACTGCGCGATCGGCTCCGGCGCGTTGGGGTTGGAGACGTTCGTTCCAGTGGTGATGTACGAACCGACGATCGCCACGTCGGAGGAGTCGGCGGCGCCGAGCAGACGATCAAAGTTCGCGGACGGATCGTCCGGGACGATTTGTTCGGTCCGAAGCTCGGGAAACGAGCGTCGCAACTCGGCGTTGAACGCGGCACCCGCGGCGAGATCCGTGCGACCCGCGATCGTGATCGAGAGGACGCGGGGACCGGGATTCGTCGCGCGGGGAATCGGCACGAGCGACAATGAATCCTTGGCGAGCGTAATGGAGCGTTGAGCGATCGTAGCCGCGACGGCAAGATGCGCCGTGTCGCCGACAATCGCGCGAAGCGAGTCGAGATCCACGACGCGACGACGGTTCAAACCAAGTCGCTGCTTGATCTCGAGGAGGCGACGCACCGACGAATCGACCCGGGCCTGCGAGAATCGCCCTTCGCGCACCCCGCTCACGACCGCGTCGATCGCGGCAGGAACGTCGCTGGGCATGAGGAGAATGTCGGCACCTGCGGCGATCGCGAGCTTGCACGCCTCGGCGATGCTCAGCGCGTTTTTGATCGCTCCGTAGTTGCCGGTCGCCGATTGACCTGCCGAAGCACCCGTCGTCACGCGCGCCAACACGCCGTTCATGTCCATCGCGTCGGTGATGAGCAAGCCCTTGAATCCGAGCTGCCTGCGTAGCAATCCGGTCATGATCGCCGGATTGAGCGTAGCGGGAACCGATGCGCTATCGATGGCGGGGACAAGGCCGTGGAAGGTCATCATGCCGTCGATGCCCGCGGCAATCGCACGGCGGAACGGCACGAGCTCCACCGAGTCGATGCGCGCCCGGCTGGCGTGCACCGTCGTGATGGTGAGATGCGAATTCTCGTCGGTGTCGCCGTGCCCCGGGAAATGCTTCCCGGTGGCGAGGACACCGTGACTCTGAAGGCCGTGGATCACGGCCTGTCCCATGTCGGCGACGAGACGCGGATCCTCGCCGAAGGAACGCATTCCGATGACCGGATTCGCCGGATTGTTGTTGACGTCGAGAACCGGAGCGAAAGCGATGTGAACACCAAGCGCTCGCGCTTCAATCGCGGTGATGCGTCCTTCTTGATAGGCGAGTGTCGTATCGCGAGTGGCGCCGAGTCCCATTTGGTATGGGAACATCGTCCCGCCGCCGAGATAAATATTGTTCGGGAGGAAGTAGCCGCCACGCTGACGGAATGCCACGCCGGTCTCGTAATCGGCGCCGATCACGAGCGGCAGCGCGCTGAGACGTTGCATGGCGTTGAGCTTTTCAGCCGTCTCTGTCGGTGAACCGATCGACATGATGAAACCGCCGACATGCTCGCCCGCGATCAGTTGCTGCACACGGATCCACCCGGCACTCGACGTCGGCGTGTAGTCGCCGAAGAGCTGCGGCCAGACCAACTGCGCCGCGCGGTCGCGCGGAGACAGCGTGGCGAGCACGGAGTCGGCCCAACGTCCGGCATCCGGCGCGGCTCCAGGTGCCCGGGCGACGGTAGACGTTGCTCCGGCGCAGCCGAGCCCGAAGACAGCTGCTATCAGCACCGTCGACCACCGCGACAACTTCACCACTGGATCGTGCCCTTTTTCGAGGTGTCGACCTCTTCCTCGGATCCCGACTTGAACAGAAACCCTTGCATGTTCTGCTTCAAAAAGCCGCGGGCTTGCGGATCCATCACGTTGAGCCCGTAGTGGTTGATCAGCATGGTCTGCTGGCGAAGCCATTGTGCCCAGCAGTCCTGACAGATCTGCTCGACGATACGCTGGCCAATCGCGCCAGGAAACGGAGGACGCTCGAAGGCAGGCTTGACCTGCCCGCACCGAACGCAGGTGATCTCAGGCATAGGTTGTTGGTTGGAGCTTCCGCAATTTAGGGACTCGGCGACTCGGCGACTCGGCGACCGTGAAAAAAAAGGGTCGCCGAATGGCGACCCCATGGTGAAGTATTAGCGAGGCGTCGATCAGTGGCCGCGGGCGTAGTCGACTTTGGCCAAGCGAACGAACTGAAGCATCCGAATGTAGACCCAGCCGATGTCGAACTCGAACCATCGCGCGGCGAAGCGAGCGGACTTGGGATCGGCGTGGTGATTGTTGTGGAGCTCCTCGCCGCCGAGCCAGATGGCAATCGGCGTGATGTTTCGGCTCTCGTCCTTCACCTGGAAGTTGCGGTAACCGAGGGCGTGTCCCACGCCGTTGACGATACCGGCGGCCCAGAAGGGGATCCACATCATCTGGACGCCCCAGACGACGGGGCCGATGAAGAAGCCGAACAGATAGACGTCGGCGGCGAGCATAATCAGGATGCCGAGCCAATTCAAACGACTCAGGATGTGGCGCTCGATCCAATCGTTGGGAGTGCCCTTGCCGTACTTCTCGAGCATGCCGGGCTGACGCACGGCCTTGCGATAATAGAAAGCGCCCTTGAAAACGATGTTGCGGAGGCCCTCGAGCAGCGGGCTATGAGGATCCCCTTCACGATCGGCAAAGGCGTGATGCTTACGATGGCAGGCCACCCACTCCTTGGTCACGATCGCGGTGGTCAGCCAAAGCCAAAGGCGCATCGGGAGTGCGGCGAGATAGTGCAGCCTCACGCCACGATGCGTCTGCGCACGATGAAGGAAAAGCGTGACGCAGACGTTTGTTACGTGGCCGGCGACGACCACAAAGAGAATGGGCATCCACCAACGCGCTGCCCATATGCCGAAACCTGGCATTGCTGAACTCCGCACTTGAGACCAAGGTCCGGGGATCGCCAAGGCATCCCCGGTCGAGCCGAGCAATTTAAGCGGCCCCGGTCACCACTGCCATGAGACGACGCGTTTTCGATAAAGCCACTAGGGTGTTTTCGTATTTGGCGGGCGCGCGGTCTGAACGGCGTTCCCGGCCGCCGAGCCAGCCGTCGCGTCCGCTGGCGGCGCGTCGCCCCAGACGTCGTTGGCGGGATTCACGTCGGGCACGGTTGGCTCTGGCCAGAGGCGCACACCGACAACGGACCGCCGAACCGGGATTGTGGCCATGTATCGATCGGTTCTCGTCCAAATCTCCACAGGCAGTCGTATGTCGGTCGTGGTGCGATCATCGAGCTTGAGGCGCATCGTCACGGGAAATGGAATCGACGTGGCGCGACGCAAATGGATCTCGACGACGTTCTCACCCGCCGATTGGCGCATGTTGACGCCGTCGACGGCGATGTCGAGGACGTCCGTGCCATAGAAGAAGGAGCGCCAGAACCAGCCGAGATCCTGTCCGGAAACGTTTTCGATCGTTCGGAAGAAATCGGCGGGCGTTGGATGCTTGAACGCCCAGCGGCGGACGTACTCGCGCATCGCGCGGTCCATGGCATCGCGGCCAACAACGGTCGAGCGCAAGGCGAGCAACACCGCGCCGGGCTTACGATACGCCATGGCGCCCAGCGCCTCGGGGTCGATGCGATCGGCAGGCGTCATGACAGGAGACTGCCGGCCGCTTTCGACGGTTTGACGCCAACTACTCAGGTACGCCGGGAAGGCCGCGGTGTTTGGATTGCGTCGTTCGTTCGAGAAGGCGTTCTGAAAAGTGTTGAACCCTTCATCCATCCACGCATGGCGCCGCTCGTTCGATCCGACGATCATCGGGAACCATTCGTGCCCCTGCTCGTGATCGATCGTACTGAAGATCGACGACGGGTCCGTAGCGCCGTATCCCACCATGACGAGCATCGGATATTCCATACCGGACACCGGGCCAGCCACCGACGTCGCTTGTGGATACGGATAGTGCATCCAAAGCCCGGAGTAGGTGCGGATCGCCCACTGAGTTTGCTCCGCAGCTGATTCCCAAGCCTGGCCGGCTTTCGGAGACTGATACAACGCTTGTATCAGAACGCCTTCCCAACTGGTCGCGTCCCAGCGGAAGTCCGGCGCGGCTGCCCACGCGACGTCGCGCACGCGCTCGGCGCGGAAACGCCAGGTCTTCGAGCCGGCGACAGCGCGCCGTCGTTTCGCGTTGGCTTCATCCGCGGTAATGACTTGAACGACAGACGCCGTGTTCGAGGCTCGATCCAGCCGATCGGCCTGCGTGCTGGTAAGCACGTCGCGCCCGTTCTGGAGTGTTCCGCTTCCGGCCACGACGAAGCCCGTGGGGACGGTGACGCTGTAATCGACGTCGCCGTAGTCGAGATAGAACTCGCCCTGACCGAGGTAAGGATCGGTGTTCCATCCGCGGGCGTCGTCATAAACGGCCATGCGCGGATACCACTGCGCGACGAGATACAGCGAACTGTCGCGACCCATCCGGTCCGAGCCATGCTCAGGTACGGCGAATGAATACTGCATGCCGATGGTGAGCTGCCCGCCTTTCGGCAGGAGCGGCGTGTCCAGATCGATGCGCATCATCGTATCGTCGATCTTGCCGGCGGTGCCGCGTCCGTTGATCTGGAGGCCGGTGATATCGTAGCCGCCGGCGAAACCACGAACGCCGAAGCGCGACTGCGGCGGAAAGACCAAACTTCCCTTGCTGCCCGGCTTGTACAAGTTTTGATCGAGCTGAAGCCAGACGAAGCGCAGCGTATCGGGTGAGTTGTTTGTGTAGCGAATACTCACAGTCCCGCGAACGACCTTCTCCGTCGTGTCGAGCGTCGCGGCGATGGTGTAGTCGGCACGCTGCTGCCAGTAGTCAGGCCCGGGAGCGCCGGAGGCGGTGCGCACTCGCGACGGCGACGGCCAATCGAGCGGGTCGACGCCGTGGAAGGGATCGTCGGCCACCGTCACCGGAGGACGAGTGACTGTGATAGGCGGCGTCGGCGCCCCGTTCGCGAACCTTGGAGCGACCAGGACGGGCGTCACGACCTGCGGTCCCCCGCCGAAGCAGGCCCCGCTGAGGAGAACGCCGATTAACCCCAACGCTTGCGCGGCTGGCAGAGCCCGGCTAGCTCTGGTTTGATGGCTCGAAAGACACCGACGAGAACAGAGAGCGCGCCCGCGACCATCGATGGCCAGGCGACGCAAGCGGGTACGGCGCGATATCGCGACCGATGCAGCGCGGAGTTTGTCGCGGATCATTTTCGAACGTCCTTCGTGGGTTTCATGTCGTCCATCGGTATTGGCACCTACCTAGGCGACACTACCGATGAGGATGACGCATCCTATACCTCGGCAATCCAACACGCAGTTGGATCTGGGATCAATGTCATCGATACCGCGCTCAACTATCGAGCGCAGCGGTCTGAACGAAGCGTCGGGACCGCGATCCGGCGCGCCATCGAATCCGGCGTCATCCAGCGAGACGAGATCGTCGTCTGCTCGAAGGCCGGGTACGTTCCACTCGATGGTACTCCACCCGCGACGCGAGAGGAATACCGGCAGTACGTGGAGCGTGAATTTCTCGAAAAAGAAATCGTCCTGCGTGAGGAGCTGGTTGGGGGCGGCCATAGCCTGGCGCCGCGCTTCCTGCGCTACTGTCTGGCAAAGAGCAGGCAGAACCTCGGCCTGCGCACTATAGACACCTATTACCTCCACAACCCGGAGCAACAGGCGCGCGCGGTCGATCGGGAGACGCTATACGGCCGGATCGAGGCGGCCTTTCGAGTACTGGAAGAGGCGGCCGAGCGCGGCGAGATCGGCGCGTACGGCTGTGCGACCTGGAACGGTCTGCGCACCCCGCGTGATTCGGCCGAGCATCTGAGCCTGGACCGGCTGGTCGCGCTCGCGAGGGGAATCGCCGGAGACGCTCACCACTTTCGCGCCATTCAACTGCCGATCAACCTGGCGATGCCTGAGGCGATCCGGCAGCATACGCAAACGATCGACGGCAATCAGGCGAGCACGGTCGAGGCGGCCCAGGCGTTAGGGCTCACCGTGGTGGCGAGCGCCACGTTGCTGCAAGCGACACTCGCGTCGGGTTTGCCGCCCGAGATCGAAGAGCACTATCCCGGCGCATCGGACGCGCAGCGGGCGATCCGATTCGTACGCTCGATCCCCGGCGTTACGACAGCGCTCATCGGAATGAGACGGGCCGCGCACATCGACGAGAATCTCGCGGCCGCTAAGGCTTCCACTCCGCAATAAAGAGATTCAAATCGCCATCCTTGGATGAACGGCCGGAGGCCCAGACCAACGAGCGGCCGTCGGGGCTGAACATCGGAAAGCCGTCGAACTCGGGATGGTGGGTCACCTGCTCGAGACCGGAACCGTCGGCGTTGATCAGGTAGAGCTCGAAGTCGCGGCTGCGCGGATTCTTGTAGTTCGACGAGAAGATGATCCGGTTCCCGTCCGGGGTGAAATACGGCGCGAAGTTGGCGCCGCCGAGGTTGGTGATCTGGTGCTGGTCCGAGCCGTCCGCGTTCATGACCCAAATCTCCATGCGATTGGGTCGAACGAGACGCTGCTTCAGCAAATTCTGATAATTAGTGAGTGCGGTGTCGCCGACCGGCGGGTGCCAGGCGCGGTAAACGATCTTCTTGCCATCAGGTGAGAAGAAAGGACCGCCATCGTAGCCCGGCGCGGTCGTCAGCCGTTTCAGCCCGGTCCCGTCGATGCGCATGGTGTAGATGTCGAGGTCACCGTCCTTGAGCGACGTGAAGACAATCGTCTGGCCGTCGGGGGAGAGGGTGCCTTCCGCGGTGTAGACGCCGTAGTTGGTCAGTCGGCGAAGATCGGACCCGTCGGGGTTGGCCGTGTAGATGTCGTACGGGTCGAGACCCCAGACGTATCCCTTGGACGGATCGGGCTTCGCTGGACATGCTTTGTCGGCGGCGTGCGTCGATCCGAAGAAAATCTTGCGATCGTCGTCGTAGAAGTAGCCGCATGTCGTCTTACCAAAACCGGTCGAGACGCGATGGACGCCGGAGCCGTCGACGTTCATGACGAACTCCTGGTCGCAGCCATTGCCGAGGCGCGTGGACTGAAAGATCAGACGCTTGCCGTCGCGGCTGAAGTACGCTTCGGCGTTCTCGGCGCCGAAAGTGAGCTGCCTAATCGCACCAAAGTGGCGTTCACCAGCTTCCGGTGCGGGGCCAGTCGCGGCGGGATGACGCGCGCATGTAGAAACCGCCGCCGCGACTGTCATCGCGGCGGCGGCGGATTTCAGTAGTCGCATGCCCGGAATTTAGGGCTTTTTCGGCGGCGTGGCGCGGTTGCCGTTCGCCAGCGGCTCGCCGGCCATGGCGAACAGATCGCGTTGCGTGTTGCCCTTCTCGAGCAGGTCGATCGCTTTGCGAAGCGTGGCGTCGTACGGCAGGTCGCGGCGCTTGGCCGACGAATCGCCAAAGGCGTAATGCGCGACGCGCTGGTCGAGCAACCGGCTGATGTAGCGGCTTGCACCGTCGTACTGCTTTCGGTCGGTGGTCACGCCTTTCGTCTGGAGGCGGTTGTAGAACTCGTTCATCCAGGCGGGCTGCACCGTGAAATTCGGCTGCACGGACTTTCCAAGCTCCATGCTGTAGTCCTCGAGCGTGCTGCGGAATTCCTGGCTCTTCGGCGCGACCGCGCGCGCGAACTGCTGCTCGGGCGTCGTGAGCGTATCGTCCGCCACGATGACGTCGGGGGTGATTCCGCCGCCGCCGTAGACTGTGCGGCCGGCATCCGACTTGTACGCCGGGCGGGTCTTCTTCGACACGTTGGTCTCGGTGGTGTCGGGCTGTTCCTCGACGAACTGGCCGTTGACGAACTTGCGCGGGCGCTGAATCGAGCGTCCGCTCGGCGTGAACCACTTACCGGTCGTGAGCTTGAGGGCGTAGCCGCCATCGAGCGAGTAGACGCCTTGAACGAGGCCCTTGCCGAAGCTCGTCGTTCCAACGACGAGTGCGCGATCGTGATCCTGCAGCGCACCGGCGACGATCTCGGAAGCGGACGCCGTCCGCTCATCGGTCAGGACTACCAGGGGGATACTTGGTGCGATGGGCGTTGTCTTCGCGCTCTCGACCTGCATGGGGCCTTCACGTCCCTTCACCGAGGCGATGAGCTGGCCCTGCGGAATGAACATGTTGGCGACCTGCAGGCTCTGCTCGAGAATGCCGCCCGGATCGCCGCGCAGATCGATGATCAGGCTCTTCGCGCCCTTTGCCTCGAGCGCACGAATCGCCAGCATCGCATTTTCGGCAGCGTTCTCGTTGAACTGCTGGAGCGGGACGTAGCCGATCTTGTCGTTGAAGGTGAGGGTGTACGGCACCGCCGGAATACGAATGATCGCGCGGGTGAAGGTGGCATTGATCGGCGTGGCGACACCGGGCCGGGCAAACGTGACCTTGACCTTGGTACCGGGCGTTCCGGTAAGCGAGTCGGACACTTGATTGATCGTCCAGCCGCGCGTCGGCACCGTGTCGACGCGGATGATGAGATCACCCTCATGGACGCCACCGGCTTCCGCCGGCGTGTTCGGATAGACCGTCACCACACGAACGGTCTTCGTCACCGGTTCGGGCTCGATGAGCATTCCGAGGCCGCCGTAGCGTCCACCAGTGCGGCTATTGAACTGCTTGAGGTCGCGCGGCGTGAGAAGCTCGCTATACGGATCGTTGAGCTCCTTCACCAAGCCGGCCGCCGCCTTCTCGTAGACGTCAGGCTGCGGAAGCGTATCGACGAAGCGCTCGGCAACGAGCGTCATCACCTGATCCAAGAGTGCGGCTCCTTCACGCTGGGGTCGAGCCTGGAGGAAAAAGCCTCCGCCGACCACCGGGATCAGGAGCGCGCCGGCGAGCGCGAGCTTACGATTGCGTTGCATGAGGGCGTCCAGCGTGTGGTGTGTGTTGAACGATAACCTTGGCAAGAACGGCTCCCGAAACGACGGTCATTCGTCGTCGGGTTCGGCGTCAGTGATCGCATCTGCGGCATGTCGGATCCACAGAGACTTCCAGGATAGTGCCACGCCGGAACGAAAGCGCTTTTTCGTCAGCCGAAAGCCCGCCGGAGAGATGGCGATCGTGAACGCCTCGCCATCGATCTCGATCTCGCGTCGGATAGTCTTGTCGAGCTTGGTAGCCATGGGGTGTCGTCAGAGTGATACACTCGCCAAGCCGGGCGGTTCTGTCGAGTATCAGCTGGGGCCGCTTTCAGCTAGAGCGGCTTCCGGCCGGCGAGGACATAGTCGACGAACCACTCTCTGTGTTGCTGACGAACGACCGCTTCGCGGATCACTCCGGCGTCCTTGAGCATGTCGTGGGCGGGCTGAAGCACGCGCTGGAGGTGCGAGGGATAACGTTGTGCGAGGGGCAACTGATCGCGGAGCCGATCGAGCGCGACCCGCCAGGTAACGGTGTCCCGGACCCGGGCAACCTCGATCAGGCGATACAGCCGGCGCGCCACGGGCGACGGCAGGGAGAAGTAACGCACGACGTTGAGCGGGACGACGTAGCGAGCGGCGACGTTTTGCCGAACGAACGGAGCGAGAATGATCCGTGCCTCTCCCGGCTCCGCGGCGACGACCGAGGGGAAGAGCGCTAACTGATCGCGCTCACGAGAGCGACGGCGCTCGATCATGACGGAGCTCAACAATGTGAAGCTGACGTCGGCGGGGGCGGCGGCGGTCGTGTCGAAATAGCTCTGCTCCGACTGAAGGGTCGTGCGCTCGAGCCGAGTCAGCGCGCCGCGGAGTTGCTCGTAGGTACGACCGTCGGCCTGCCGACCCATCGAGCGGAGAAAGGCGTGCAGGGTGAAGGTGAGCGCTCCATCAGCCGGTTCGCCTGCCTCCTGAAAGCGGTGCATCAACTCGATGTACACGTCCTGATCGAAGGTGCCGGGCAGGCGGTCACCCGGGCTTGCCAGCACGCGCCATCGTCCGCCGTCTTCGGTCGTGTACGAGATCGCGGCGTCGTCCGGCGTATCGCTGAGGCGAAACAGCGGCAACTCCTCGAGCGAACGATCGAGGAGAACGCTTCGAGACTGAGACCGGCGTTTCGCGGCGAGAGTCATGAGCGGACGATCACCCGAGCGGCATGACGGTACCCGTGATTGCGCTGGCCTCCGCGGAGCACAGGAAGAGAACCGCGTCGGCGACCTGCTGTCTCTCTACGTATTGGACCGATTCACCCATTGCCTGCACGTTCGACGCCGTGCGAATCGACGATGGGGCGAGTGCGTTGGCGCGCACGCCATTCGGTCGTTCTTCGGCGGCGATCGCGCGCATGAGCGTCACCACTCCGGACTTCGCCACCGCATATGCCGACATCTTGGCCACGGCGCCGCCGGGGAGGGCGGCCCGCGAAGCGAAAAACACGATTGAACCACGGCTGCCGCGGATGAAGGGGATGAACGCGCGGGACGTGAGGTATGCGCTGGTGAGATTGATTCCGAGCTGCCGATTCCAGACGTCGTCGGTGCTCTCGGCAACCGGTCCGCTCATCGCGAAGCCTCCGGCCATGTGCACGAGGGCATTGAGGGAGGGGCCGTGATCGCGCCGAATCGTCTCCGCCAAACCGGCGACGGCCTGGGAGTCCGTCAGATCACAGGGATACCCGTGCGCCTGATGTCCGGCCTCACGAATGGCGCGGGTACGCGCTTCGACGCGCGCCGGCTTACGGTCGACGAGGATCACGGAGGCGCCAGCCAACGCGAAGGCTCCGGCGACAACCTCGCCGACTTGTCCTTCGGCACCGACGCCGGTAAGGAGGACCGCGGATCCCTTGAACATTGAGCGTCGCCTCAAGACTGGGTGGGAGCCCTGCGGCCCAGGCGAACGTTCGCTGGCACAGAGCGTGTTACGCTAGGGGATACATGGGCAAGCTGAAACGCACGGGTCTCGTGGCGCTGGCCGTCTTTGTCTTGGCGATGGCGCTCATCGGCTTACTGACTATCACGCGAGGAACTCCGATTGGCCGGGTCGTAACGCTGTCGGACTCGGGTCCGCCGGCGATCGTGGATTCCCTGTTTGAGCGCACCTTTGAGCTGTTCACGGGCACGCACATCTCGAACGGGAATTCCGTGCGCCGCGCGGACAACGGCAGCGTGTACCCGCCCCTGTGGGCAGATCTCCGATCCGCGCGTCAGACGATCACGGTTCAGATGTATTACTCGCTGCCCGGGCAGGTCGCGGACACGCTGGCGGCGATCCTTCGGGAGCGCGCCCATGCAAAGGTGCGCGTGCTGCTCCTGCTCGACGCGTTCGGCTCGCAACATCTCTCACGCGCCTGGATCCGCAGCCTGCGCGACGCGGGAGTCGAGGTGGCGAAGCTTCGTCCGCTGCGGTGGTACACGGTGGCGACGGCGACGAACCGCTCACACGTGCGCGTGGTCGTCGTGGACGGCCGAATCGGCTACACGGGAGGGTGGGGCATCGCGGACTATTGGCTCGGCGACGGACGGCACGACGAGCAATGGCGAGAGTCGAACGTGCGGTTCGAGGGGCCGGTCGTGATGCAGCTTCAGGCGGCGTTCGCGGCGGCGTGGGCCGAGGCGACGGGTGAGCTGATCACCGGCCCGCTGTTTTTTCCATCGAGCGGTTTTCAGCCCGCAGGAAAGACACACGCGGGTCTGCTTTTCACGTCGCCGACACTGGGCAGCACTGCGGCCGAGCGATTCCTCTCGCTCACGGTCTCCGGCACGAGAAAAACGCTCTATATAGAAAACTCATATTTCGTCCCGGATGACGATTTTCGTCGCCTGCTCAAGCGGGCGGCGCGCCGTGGCGTGGACGTCCGCGTGTTGACAGTGGGCCCGAAGACGGACGTGAAGACGACTCGGTACGCCGGACGGCACTGGTACGAGGAGCTTTTGCGCGGTGGTGTGCGGATCTACGAGTATCAGCCGACGATGCTGCACTCGAAGACGCTCGTTGCCGATGGGGTCTGGAGCTCGGTCGGTTCGATGAACTTCGACAATCGCTCGATGGCGTTCAACAACGAGTCGAATCTCGTGGTGCTCGATTCCGCGTTTGGTCGCGAAATGGATTCGACCTTTTTCGAGGATCTGAAATACGCGACCGAGATCAAGCTGGACTCGTTCTCGAAACGATCCGCATGGTCGAAGCTCGTCGAGACGGGTGCGATAATGTTGTCGCGGATTTTGTAGCCGGCGATGGGCGATGGGCGATGGGCGATGGGCGATGGCGATCAGGGATCAACGAATGTCTTCGCGACCGAGCGCGGCGCGGACGGCTTCGCGCATGGCGATGAGGGCGTCGTGGCGTGCGGCTGGGGAGTCGTCCCGGACGTGAAGCTCGACGCCGTCGGCGACGGGAAGGCGACGCCAGCTCGCGGCATCGTCGTTGTCTGACTGCTTTCGCGTCTCGATGGTGGCGCCGAGCGCGGCGGCGAGCGACGTCGCGACACGACGTTCGAGCGCGTCGCCGGTGACGTCCTTCATCTCCTGTTTGATGACATCGAGCGTGACGCCTTCGCGCTGTCGGATCTTGATGGACAGCAGCTGGAGGAAGTGACGGTAGTTGTAAGTCGCGGCGGTCCCGGTGCCCTCTGGACGTTCGAGGAGTCCGTTGGCGACGTAAAACCGAATCGAACGCGCGCTCGGTGCCGCACGCGCGGACGCGTTGGTGGGTCGGACGCCGGCGGCGTCGACGAGGGCGGTAACGTGTGCGGCGAGGCCACGCGCGTTCCAAGGCGCGTGGCGGGCGTGCGCGCGCAATAGCGCGATCGGGGACTCAGCGGCCACGGGCCGGAGGCAGAACGAAAGTGACGGTTGTACCGCTGTCTGTCTCGCTTTCGAGCGCCAGTGAGCCACCATGATCGGTCATGACGCGCTGAGCCACCGCGAGCCCAATCCCAACATGACCGGCCTTGGTTGTGACGAGGGGTTCGAACGCTCCGGCCAGGATATCCGGTGCGATGACCGAACCCGGGTTCTGCAGCCGAGATTCCCAGGCGCCATCGGGCGTTACGGAGGAGACAATGCGAAGGTCGCTGCCCTCGGGCGCGGCTTCGATCGCGTTGACGAGCGCGTTGCCGAAGGCCTGAGCCAATTGCTCAACGTCGATGTTGAACGGGTCGGCGGACGGCGCCGCGGCGTGGTCGACGAGCAGGGCTTTGCTTTCCAGTGCTCCGCGATGCGACTGCAGAACGTCGATCCACACGTCGTCGGGAACGCCAGGGCCGAGGCGGACGGGGGCCGGTCGCGCGAACTCGAGCAGGGCCGCGACGAGGGTGTTCAGTCGCTCCGCTTCGCGCATGATGCGTCCGATGTTCCGCTCGATGAGCGGATCGTCGGAGACGCGATAGCGGAGCAGCTGGGCCGCCGACGTGATCCCGTAGACAGGGTTTCGCAGCTCGTGCGCGATGGCCGCCGCGAGGTTCTGCGAGATCTTGATTCGAGCGCGCTCTGACAACCGGACGGTCGTCGGCTCGTCGGTTCGTGGCGGGGTATCAGCGGGTGGCGCCGTCATGTTGGATATTAAAGCAGAACGGCGGCGGAGCGACCAGGTGCGCGCTCCGCCGCCGTGCTAGCAGGCTCGCGGTCAGCGGCGTTTCTTCGCCGCCTTACGCGCCGCTTTTTTCATGGGCCGCTTCTTCGCGCCGCCTTTCTTTGCGGCCTTCTTGTTGGCGGCTTTCTTGGGCTTGGCGCTTTTCTTGGCGCTTTTCTTCGCAGCTTTCTTTGCCGCCCTTTTCATTGCGGGCTTCTTTGCCGCGGCCTTCTTGGCAGGAGCCGACTTCGCCGCCGGCGCGGCTTTCTTCGCGGCTGGTGCTGCTTTAGCCGCCGGCACGGCGTTCTTGGCGGGAGGTGCGGCTTTCTTGGCGGCGGGCGCGGCTTTCTCAGCGGCCGGCGCAGCTTTCTTTGCCCCGCCACTGGTCGCTGCGGCTGCGGCGCCAGCCGCAGCGTTCGCGGCCGGCGCCGCGGCTGCGCGCGGCGCGCGCGCTGGACGCGCCGGGAACGACTCCGACTCCTCTTCTTCCTCGCCGGCCTCTAACTCGGCGCCTCCTTCCTCCTCGTCGTCGTCGACCTCGTCGGTGCTGTCCCAGAGGTCGTCGCTGTCGTCCTTATGCGTCATCCAGCCGCCGTCATCTTCGTCGTCATCGTCGTAGGATGCGCTGCCACCACCGCCACCACCGTAACCCAAATCATCGACGTCATCGTCGCGATCAGAGAATCGGTACTCGTCTCGCAACTCGTCACCCCGCGGCATGCCCGCCTCCTGAGAGGTTGATTGATCAGGACTGAGACTCACCGGCGCGCGCTCAGTCGAGCAATGAGAGTCGCGCGCCACGCGATGCACACCGCCGCATCGCGAACCGGCATTTTTCAAACGCCTTAGTATACTGGCCCGGGCGCTTCGTCAAGAAGAAGGCGCTCGACGCCGATGGCGACGCGACGCGATGTGCGCACGCGCGAGTGACGACGATGATGCGTGCCGAAGAGAAACGATTGCGTCGAAGGTGGCAGAACCGCGACCGCAGGGAATGAAACGATGGTGGGCGGGGCGTCCGGTCAATCCACGAATTCGACCGTGACAGTGTGATCGATTAGTCCGCGTTCGACCCCGCGCTGCAGAAACTGTCGAACAGCCTTCCGCCCGCGGTCCCCATAGTCGAGTGTCCAGTCGTTGACGTACATGCCGACGAACGTGTCGGCGCGCTCGCGTTCGAGCCCGCGGGCGTACTGCATCGAGTGGTCGAGCGCGGCTGTTCTATGCTTCAATGAATACGCGATACTGTCGTGAAGATGTCGTGAAATCTTCTTGATCAAGTCGGGCCCCAGGTCCTTTCGGATGACGTTACCGCCGAGTGGAAGGGGGAGGCCGGTCTCCTGAAACCACCATTCGCCCAGGTCCTGAACGAGGTGGAGGCCGCGGTCTCCGTAGGTGAGCTGCCCTTCGTGGATGAGGAGACCGGCGTCGATATCAGCCCGCTCGACGGCATCTTCGATTTGATCGAAGGGAACGACTACCGGCTCGAAGTCCGGCTCGAAGAGTCGGAGGGCGAGGTAGGCGCTCGTGAGCATCCCGGGGACCGCGATCCTTTTGCCGCGTAGCTGGTCGCGCGACATCGGCGTGCGTGCGACGAGTCGCGGTCCGTATCGGTCGCCCATCGATGCCCCGTGCGGAAGCAGGGCATACTTGTCGGACAGATACGCGTACGCGTGGATCGAAACCGCTGTGACCTCGAGCTCACCGCGCAGCGCGCGTTGATTCAGCGTCTCGATGTCCTGTAGCTGATGGACGTAGGAGAGCCCTTCGGTATCGATCTTTCCGGCGGCGAGCGCATAGAACATGAACGCGTCGTCGGAGTCCGGACTATGGGCAACGTGAATGGTTGTCATGGCGGGAGCGAGAAGGGGAGCGGTCATGCGGTAAACCTACACAACCGCTCGTCTTCAGTCGCTACCGCGTGTGACGACCACCAGGTTCCGAAATCCGCTCGACGGTTTCGCCGGCCAGACTGGTGTCGCTGGTCTTTCGAAGGACGTCTGCTTGTGAGACGATCCCGACGAGCGAGCCACGTTCGTCGACAATGGGAATGCGGCGCACTTTTTCGCTGCGCATCGCGTCCATGAGGTTCTCGACGTCGTCGTGCTGGCGGCAGGTCGCGAGGTCGTCGGTGGACATGACGTCGCGAACGCTGCACGTGCCGTCCTTGCCGTCCGCGATACAGCGGATGGCGATGTCGCGATCGGTGACGACGCCGACGAGCCGGCGACCGGACTGACCGTCCACGACAGGCACGATGCCGACATCTTCGCGTTTCATGACCTGCGCGGCCTCTCGCACGCTCGCGTCGGCGGTGACGCAGCTCGGGTCCTTGGTCATGATGTCTTGAATCTTCATGGTATTCCTCCCGGCGTTTTAGGCATTCCGGGCGCGCAAAGCGCATGCCGAGTGACGGGTACTTGGCTTTACAACGGGCGTCACGCGGTCTTAGCGTTGAGGCGACCTGCTCCCTGAGGATCTCCTGCCGCTACGCTCTCGCTCGCTCGCCCCCGACATGGCCGGGGCGACGAAGTCCGACGTGCTCGAGCTGACCGAAAAGCTGAACGTGCGCTTCATGCGACTTCAGTTCACGGACATTCTCGGCATCAACAAGAACGTCGAGATTCCGTCGACGCAGTTCGAGAAGGCGTTGGCGGGCGACATCATGTTCGACGGCTCGTCGATCGAGGGGTTCGTGCGGATCGAGGAGTCGGACATGCTGCTCGCGCCGGACCTCGAGACCTTCCTCGTCTATCCGTGGGGTGACGACGAGAATCGAATTTGCCGTCTCATCTGCGACATTCGTCGTCCTGACGGCGAGCCGTTCGTCGGCGATCCGCGCGGGCGTCTCAAGGCCTCGCTCGCGAAGGCGAAGCAGCTCGGCTTCACGATGAATGCGGGAATGGAAGCGGAGTTCTTTCTGTTCAAGCCCGGCGAGCAGGGTGAGGCGACCACCGCGACACACGACGTCGGCGGCTATTTCGATCTCGCGCCGACGGACCTAGGCGAAGACGCTCGGCGAGCGATGGTGGACACGCTCGAGCGGATGGGATTCGAGGTCGAAGCAGCGCACCACGAAGTCGCGCACGGGCAGCACGAGATCGACTTCCGGTACGCGGACGCGCTGAAGACGGCGGACAACATCGCGACGTTCCGATTCGTGGTGAAACACGTCGCGTCGCGATTCGGGCTGCTCGCGTCGTTCATGCCGAAGCCGATTTACGGACAGAACGGCAGCGGGATGCACACCCACCAGTCGTTGTTCCGCGGCAAGGAGAACGCGTTTTGGGACGCGTCCGCGGAATGGGAGCTATCGACGACGGCGCTCAACTACATCGGCGGGCTCCTGCGGCATGCGCGCGGCATGTGCGCGATCACGAATCCGTTGGTCAACTCGTACAAGCGGCTCGTGCCCGGATATGAGGCGCCGGTGAACGTGGCGTGGTCGATTCGCAATCGATCGCCGCTCATTCGGGTGCCTGATCGTCGTGGTCCGGGCACGCGTTGCGAGCTCAGAATGCCGGATCCGGCGGCCAATCCGTATCTCGCGCTGACGGTGATGCTGGCGGCCGGATTGGACGGCATCGAGACGAAGGCGGATCATCGCGAGCCGGTGAACGAGAACATCTGGGAGATGAGCTTTCGCGAGAAGCGGCGCCTGCGCATCGACGATTTACCGCACGACCTCAACGAAGCACTGGACGAGTTGGAGAAGGACGACGTGATCATCGAGGCCCTCGGCAAGCACATCACGTCGCACTTCGTCGCGGCGAAGCGACAGGAGTGGCGGGACTACATCACGCAGGTGAGCGCGTGGGAGCTCGACAGCTACCTGGCGAAGTATTAGGCGATGGATAGGTGACGGACGTACTGGTTCGTGACGCCGACGAACGCGACGCGCCGGTCATCGCGTCGTTGTGCGGACAGCTTGGGTATCCGACGCCGGCGGAGGCGGTCGCGTCGCGCATGGATCGATTGCGCGATGGTGGTCAGGCGCGCGTCGTCGTGGCGGTGGTCGGTGACTCCGTCGTGGGTCTGGCGACGGTCGTTATTCGCCACATGATCAACCACGAGGCGCCGATCGGGCAGCTCACGTTGCTCGTCGTCGACGAGAGGATGCGGGGCCATGGGGTCGGACGAATCCTCGTAGCGGAGTGCGAGTCGTGGGTGCGCGCGCGTGGGTCCAAGCGATTCGTCGTGACGACCGCGCTGCGGCGCATGGAAGCGCACGCGTTCTACGAGCGGCTTGGATTCACGCACACCGGGCGCCGGTATGGGAAGGATTTTTCGTGAAGCGGGCGATGGGCGATGGGCGATGGGCGACGGGCGACGGGCGACGGGCGACGGAGGAGGATCAATGCGACGCGCAGCGACAATTGGGGCGGCGATGGCGACAGCGGTCGTCTTACTCGCGATGCGCCCGGCCACGCCGACCTACGAAGTGTACGCGGTGCGCTACGCGACGCTTCCGAACTTTCGCGTGGCGAATCTCATCCAGGGCGCCGACACGAGCCGCCGGTTGGACATCGCGATGATGGTGTGGTTGATCAAGGGATCGGACGGGCGGAGGGTCCTGGTGGACGCGGGGTTCCATCGCGCGGATTTCGTGACGCGATGGCGGCCGGCGGACTTTGTGCCCCCCAGTGAAGCGGTCGAGCGGGCAGGGGTGAAGGCCGACGACATCACCGACGTCATCATCTCACACGTGCACTGGGATCACCTCGACGGCATCGACCTCTTTCCCAAGGCGCGGGTGTGGATTCAGCGCGAGGAATTCCAGCACCATCTGGATTCGACGGGCGCGGTGCACGACCGCGCGATCGACGCCGGCGACGCAAAGGTTCTCGCGGACATCGCGCGACAGGGCCGGTTGATGCTCGTCGACGGCGACGCGAAGGAGATCATTCCGGGGATTACGGTCCACATCGGGGGTAAGCACACCTTCGCGTCGCAATTCGCGGCGGTGAGGACCGGCGGGAACACGATCGTGCTCGCGTCCGACAATTTGTATTTATACGAGAATCTCGCGCGGCGTGTGCCGATCGCTCAGACGTTGGACGCCGCATCGAACGTGAACGCGCAAGCGCAGATGCTGAAGCTGGCCAGCGACCCGAAGCTGATCGTGCCGGGACACGACCCTGAGGTGTTCACGCGCTTCGCGAGCCCGGGGAACGGCATCGCGTGGATTCACTGAGAGCGGGCGATGGGCGATGGCCGACGGGCGCTGACGTCGGCTAAGCGACAGCGGTCGGGCTTTCCGAGAGAGACAGGCCGGGGTTGGGCGTGATTCCCACCGGGTGAGCCGCCCGCGGCAACGCCACCACGAACACGGACCCGCGACCGAGCTCGCTGGCGACGGAGAGCGACCCTCCCATGCCCGCGACGAGCTCGCGACTGATCGCCAGCCCGAGGCCGAGGCCTTCTTCGGGGCGATTGAGAGAGCGTTCGCCCTGGACGAACGGCTCGAAGATCTGGCCGATTTGATCGTTCGGGATGCCGGGCCCGGTGTCCTGCACGCGAAGATGAACAACGCGGTCTTCCGTGTCGGCGAGAACCGATACCGTTCCGCCGTCCGGTGTGTACTTGATCGCGTTTCCCACGAGGTTGAGCAGGACCTGACAGAGCTTGTCGCGATCGGCGCGAACGGCGAGCGCGGGGGGCGCCGCGGGAGGGCATCTCACGCAGGTGAACACAAGCGGACGGCCGCGCAGCAGCGGCGTGGCGAGCGCTTCGACGCTCGCGAGCACGTCGTCGACGAGAACGTCGCGGACATTGAACTGCACGCGTCCGGCATCGATCCGCGCGAAATCGAGAATGTCGGTGATGAGGGTGAGGAGATGCGCCTGGCTTCGCTCGATGCGAGCGAGGTCGCGCTCCTGATCCGGCGTGAGTGGGCCGTGAACGCCCATCTGCAGGAGCTGGGTGTACCCGCCAATGGCATTGAGCGGAGTCCGGAGCTCGTGACTCATCATCGCGAGGAAGTTGCTCTTCGAGCGGTTCGCGCCTTCAGCTTCACGGCGCGCCGTCTCCGCTTCAGTGGCACGCTGCTCGAGCTCGCGGCGCGCGGTCGAAACCTGGCGCGCCATCGAGTCGAAACTGGCGGCCAATCGCCCGAGCTCGTCGCGTCCGCCGGTGACGGCGCGATCGTAGGTGCCGCGCGAAACGGATTCCGCCGCGGTGGTGAGCTCGGTGAGGGGACGCGTTACGTATCGCCCGATGACGAGCGACAACACCGCGCCAACGAAAACGACGAGGAGACTGAGGGGGACGAGCAGACGCAGGGTCTGTCCGACGAGTGGATCGAGCGCGTGGGAGACGGGAAGCTCAAGCGCGACAACCCACGGCGCCCTGGGAATGGGCGCCTCGGCCACGAACAGGTCGCCGACACCCGGGCGGAAGGCACGCATACCCGTCGCCGTTCGACGGACGCGGTCGGGCGGAGCCGCGGAACGATCGGGCGTGGTGACCCAGACTGATGCGTCGGCATTTCGAAGATACGACGTGACGCTGTCGAACAGGAATTCGCGAACCATTCTGAGAGATTCGCGCTGCCCCACGACAAAGCGCGGCTGTGCGAGGTACCCGATGCGGCGGCCGTTGTCGTCGACGGATGCGATGATCCAGAACCGGACACGCTGACCACTGAGCTGCATGCTGCTGAAGTGGACGCTCGACGAATCCGAGGTTGGCGGCGGTGGCGGGCGCACGCCGTCCACGGCCGGGCCAATCGACAGCACCGGCCGTCCGGCGAGGTCCCAGAGCTCCGCGGGTCGCAAGGAATCGGGCGAAGCAACGATCGGGGCGACGGCCTGACGGAGCGCGAGGGTGTCGACGCGCTGGCCTCGTTCGGCGTCGAGCAACGCGCGACGGACCGCGGGCTGCTTGGTCACATTGCCGAACTGCAATTCGCGGTCAAAGAGCGCCGTATCGACTTCGCGCGCGAGCTCCGTGACCGCGTGAGACATGCGATCGCGCGTTCGCTCTTCGGCTCGTCCGCGAAGAACGACGTCTGTCGAGAGGAGGAGCACGGCCAACGCCGCCGCGATGCCGGCCGTCATGACAATCGGCAACTTCCACTCGAGCGAGAGTGAAGGCCGTCGCTGGTCGCGGACATCAGAGGGGGTCGCGGCCGACATTGCCGAGGAAGCTATCGGCGGTCCAGCGGCTGACAAGCGAACCCGACTAGGGACTCATGGCGCCATCGCGGCGTTGTTCCGTCGGACGCGGCGTTTCTTGAAAAGCGACGCGTCCGAGGTTGAACGCCGTGCTGAGGAGAGCGATGTGCGAAAACGCCTGCGGAAAGTTGCCGGCTTGCCGGCGCAGCAGGGGATCATACCCTTCGGCAAGCAACCCGACGTCGTTACGGAGCGACAAGAGGCGCTCGAACAATCGAACGGCGTCGGGGCGGCGACCCAGAAGGATGTAATTGTCGGCCAACCAGAAGCTGCACGCGAGAAACGCGGCTTCCCCCTCGGGCAGACCGTCGTCAGTCTCGGCGCTGTCGTAGCGAAGCACGAAACCGTCGACGACCAGGCGCTTCTCCACAAACTCGACGGTGCCGCGAACGCGTGGATCGCTCGGAGGCAGGAAGCCGACGAGCGGAATGAGCAACACGCTGGCGTCGGCAAGCTTCGACCCGTACGACTGAACGAAGGCGTTCACACTGGGGTTGAAGGCTTTCGCACAAACGTCGGCGTGGATCTTGTCGCGCATCTCGCGCCAGTGGTCGATCGGTCCGTCGAGGCGGAACATCTCGGCGCTCTTGATCGCGCGGTCGAACGCGACCCAGGCCATGACCTTGGAATGCGTGAAGTGCTGTGGCGCTCCCCGTACCTCCCAGATGCTCTGGTCGGGTTGTTCCCAGATCTGTTCGAGCCGCTTGGCGAGGGCCTTCTCGAGTGACCAGGCGTCGGGGATCTCCTTGATACGCCCCAAGCGCGCCTGGTGTAGCGCATCCATCACCTCGCCATAGACGTCGAGCTGTAGCTGCTCGTGCGCCGCGTTGCCGAGGCGTACGGGTTTAGAGTTTTCGTAACCCGGCAACCACGGCACTTCCCACTCTCGCAGCAGCCGCTCGCCGGCGATGCCATACATGATCTGCGCCTGGTCGGGGCTCCCCGCCGCGGCGCGTAGCAGCCAGTCTCGCCACGCCTCAGCCTCGCGGAAATAGCCGGCATCCATGAGCGCGAGGAGCGTGAGCGTGGCGTCGCGCAGCCAGCAGAAGCGGTAGTCCCAATTGCGGACGCCGCCGATCTGCTCAGGGAGAGAGGTCGTCGGCGCGGCGACGATGCCGCCGGTCGGCGCGTAGGTGAGGGCTTTGAGCGTAAGCACCGAGCGCATGACCGGCTCGCGCCATTCGCCGCGATAGGTGCAGCCGCCGGCCCAGTGCGTCCAGAACTGCTCCGTCGATTGCAGCGCTTTGTCCGGATCGGCGGTCTTGGGCGGCGGCTGGTGCGACGGCCCCCACGTCATGACGAACGACGCGCGCTCGCCTTCGCCGATGGTGAATTCGCCGACCGTCGTGAGTCCCTTGCCGTGCAGCTCGACGTCCGACGTCACGACGATCATGTCCGGTCCGGCGATGGCGCGAAGCGATCCGTCGTCGAGGCGACTCACCCACGGGACGACGGACCCGTACTCGAAGCGGAAAATGAGCTGTGTGTGCATCGCGACGCGGCCACGCAATCCGACGACAGTCCGCACGACGTTCGAGCGATGATCGCGCAGGGGCATGAAGTCGATGACGCGGACGGCGCCGTCGCCCGTTTCGTAATCGGTCTCGAGGATCAACGTGTCACCGCGATATCGCCGCGACACCCGGGCGTCGCTGTCGACCGGCGCGAGCAGCCACCGGCCGTTCTCGGGAGTGCCGAGCAGCGCGGCGAAGCAAGCGCCCGAGTCGAAGCGCGGCCAGCAGAGCCAATCGATCGAACCAGTCCGCGATACCAGCGCGGCGGTCTCGCAATCGCCGATGAGCGCGTAATCCTCGATTCGGTCGGGCATATTCTCGGCTAAGCGACGTTCGGAAGCGTGGCGTCGTCGAAGAGTACGACGGTCTTGATGTCGTCTGCCCGATGACTGAAGGCCTGCTTCCAGTCGGCGAGCGGCACGCGGGTGGTGATGAGCCGATGAAGCCAGCGGCAGTCAGCGTTGGCAAGCGCGGTGATCGCGGCCTCGTAGTGACGACGATTGGCGTTCACCGATCCGAAGATGACGCGGTTGTCGAGGACGACTTCTCTGTTGAGCGATCCGAGATCAACCGACTGGACGCCGCCGCTGCGGGACACGCCGAGCAGACACACCAATCCATCGGCTGCGCTTCGCCCCAGGACGCCGGCGATGACGGGCGGCGTACCGGTGCACTCCATGATCACATCGAAGTCGCCGGGCACCGCGTCCAGCGACGCGTGGTGGTACGTCGCGCCGAGCGCGCGCACAATTTCCGGTTTGGGTCCGTCCTTGGCGCGATCGAAGACATGCACCTCGAGGCCGCGCTGGCGACCGAGCAGCGCCGCCAGTAACCCGACCGGACCAGCGCCAGTCACGAGCACCGCTTGGGGATACCATCGTGCGCGGCGGCCGATTCGCTCGCAGTGCTCCCACGCCTTCGCGACGACGCTCGCCGGCTCGGTCAGCACTGCGACGAGGCCGAGCGATGCTTTGACGGGCACGACAAATGAAGGTTCCATGCGCCAGAATTCCGAGCCAAAACCGTCCAACGATTTGATACCGTGCTCCGTGTACCGACCATTGCGACACATATCCCACTCGCCGGCGGCGCAGTTCGCGCAGGGCACGGGGTCGGGATGCCGAACGATGCCAACGACGAGCTCTCCGGCATCGAGGCCCGAACCTTCGGGCGCCTCCTCGACGACGCCGAGCGATTCGTGCCCGATGATCAGTCGCTTATGACCGGGAGGCGGGTCGCCGTAGTCGCCGGCGATGATCTCGCGATCGGTTCCGCACACGCCAAGCGCTACGGCGCGGACGAGCACCGATCCGCGATCGGCGGACGGAATCCGGAATTCCTCGAGCTGGAGCGAATCGGGGATCCCCGGCTCGACCGTCAGCGATCGCATGGAGGGCACGCCGACGGTCTCTGCAGAAAACGCACCGGATGCGGCTGCTCGGCGGCTCGGCGGCTCGGCGACTCGGCTGCCAACTAGAGCATGAGCGACGCTGCGGCTCGGCCCCGGGTCATCATCGTGATGGGCGTCGCCGGTGCAGGAAAGACGCTCGTGGGCTCCACGTTCGCGAAGGCGCTCGGTTGGAGCTTCTACGACGCCGACGATTTTCATTCGCCCGAAAACGTGGCGAAGATGCATCACGGCATCGGGCTCACCGACGCCGACCGCGCCCCGTGGCTGGCGACGCTCCGTGATGTGATCGATCACGTCATTCGCGACGGCAGAAATGCCGTGATGGCCTGTTCGGCGCTGAAGGAAGCGTATCGACGAGTGCTCACCCCAAACGACGTTCCGGACGGCGCGGTGCGCTTCGTCTATCTCGACGTGCCGGCCGACGTGCTACGCGATCGTTTGGAGCATCGCGCGCATCATTACGCGCCGCCCGAACTGCTCGAGAGCCAACTTGCGACGCTGGAGCCGCCGCGCGACGCGATCCGGTTGGATGGAACTCTTCCACCCGACGAGATCGTTCGCGCGGCGCGCTCGGCGCTCAGCGTCTAGCGACCGGAGCCCGTGCGGTTCGCGACGGTGTTTCCGCCGTTCACGAATGCGACGAGCGCGGTGATCTCGCGTGGTTCGAGCCCGAGCTTTGGCATGCGCACGTAGGTCGTTCCACCGATGCCGCTTTTCGGATTCTGAGAGAGCGGGCTCTTGTCCGGATCATCCAGAAAGGCAGCGAGAACCTCGGGCACATAGCGGCGGCCGGTGAGGTTGGGGCCGGCGTTAGTCGATTCCCACTCCCGCGTCTCCGGATGCTCATGGCAGGTGACGCAGCCTTTGGCGACGAAGAGGTGCTTGCCCCGCATGGCATCCGGCATTGGCGCTGGTGGCGAAGCGCCGGCCGCGACGACTCGTAGAGGCATCAGCGGCGTCGACATGGTGCTGTTCATGAAGCCCGAGCGAATGTCGATCGTCCACGCGCCGTCGCGCGGCAGGTTCAGTGTCGCCGAGTAGTGAGACGGTGAGGTTTCCCCGGCCTTCGCTTCGACCAGGCCCGACCCGTTTCGGGCGACGACATATGGGCGGAGGCCGCCAAGCAGGGTCATGCCGTGCTGGCGCACGGTGTACGTAACCGTCGTGGGCTTTCCGGCCACCGCGTACTCAGGTAGCGAGTCCACAGTGATGACGACCCAACCGCCGAACGTGAACGCGACTGCCGGGACCGCGATGAGGGCGAGTGCTGCGATGCGAATCGAGCGACTGGACATATTGGCTCCTCCAACCCACGTGGGTTCATCCGCACGACGCACGCCCTCGCGCCGGACTCGCTGTGGGCGCCGCTGATGTCCGCGGCCACACGTTGTCCGACGGATCACGGTCCGGGAAGCGACAGTGCGGATCCAGAGTGATCTTCTCGACCTTTCGGCCTCCCAGTTGGATGTCGGCTTTGAAGGTTTTGCTTACGCCGGCGAACCACACGTCGACGGGATAAGTGACCACGACCGTATCCCCCGAAACGGTCGCGTTCGACGGCGCCCTGATCGGCGTGGTCCCGGGTGCGAGCTGAAGCTTGAGAACGATTGGCGACGGCATCTGTCCGTCCTGGCGAACAGTGACGACGGTGTGATCGCCATTCGTCGTCACATCCTGAATGGAGCCGTCGACGGATTCGGTGGTGAAGAGCCAGTAGTTCCAGAACCAGCCGAGGTCGCGGTGAAGCGCGTTGCTCATGAAGAACGCGTAATCCCAGGGCGACGGGTGCTTGAACCGCCAGGCCTTCGCGTACTGCGATTGCGCGCGCCAGACGGCGGTATCGCCGACGATCGCGCCGAGCATCGAGAGCATGAGCGGGGTCTTGGAGTACGCCTGGAACGAGTACAGCGGCCCGCCGAAGTTCTCGTTCCACATGAGCGAGCCTTCGCGTTCGTCGCCGCTCGTAAAGCCGTACGACTGGCCGCGTCCGTCGAGATCGGGTGTGCGATGCGCGGCGTCGGCGCCGGAGAGGATGTTCATGTACTGGTTGAAGCCTTCGTCCATCCAGCCGTACCACGTTTCGTTGTTGCTCACCGTCATCGGCCACCACTGGTGACCGGTCTCGTGATCGGCGGCGCCGTCGTTCGACATCACGAACATCGGATACTCCATTCCGGTGTCCGGTCCGTCGACCATGGTGTGCTGAGGAAACGGGTCGGGCATCCAGAGCTTGGAGTAAAACTCCAGCGCGTGGCGAAGGATCGGCCCGGCATTGGCGAATTGCGCGGCGCGGCCCGGCAGATAGTAGACGTTGACGGGAATCGGACCGCGTCCGGGAATTGTCGCTCGTGTCGCCTGCCAGACCCAATGACGGGCGGTGGCCCAGGCGAAGTCGTTCACCGTATCGGCGACGAAATGCCAAACCTGTCTATCGCCGCCTCCGGGCGACGCGAGTGTCTCGTCGGCGCCGACGATTGTCCGTGTCGAATCGGATTCCAGCACGCGGGACAACCGTTCGCGCGCGGTGTTCGAAAGGACCTGCGTGGGATTCTGCAGGACACCGGTGGCGGCGACAATCCAGCCGGAGGGCACGTCTATGTTGACGTCGAACCTACCAAAGTTGTTGTAGAACTCGGATGGCCCGAGATACGGCTCGAGGTCCCAGGCGCGGAGGTCGTCATAGACAGCGACCCGCGGATACCATTGCGCGACCTGGTAAAGTGAGTCGCCCCAACGCAACGTCATGCGGTGACCGGCGCCGGCTCCGCCGGCGAGCTTGTTGTGCCACGCGAGTTCGAGTGTAGCGACGCCTTTCGAGGCGATCGGGTTCGCGAGATTCAGTCGCGCCGAGGTCAGGTGCAGCCCGCTGATGGAAGGGCCCCCGGCGGCGGGTCCGGCGCCACGTCCGCGGCCGCTCGGCTGAGCCGCGAGGTCGACCGCCGAGCCATCCACTTTGAGATCAGTAATAACAAATCCCTCATGGTTCTCGGCGGGTACCGATGCACCACGAGGGTTTTCGCCGCGGAAGATGTTCTGATCGAGCCGGAGCTGAATGGACGAGAGCGAGCTGTCGCTGTTGTTGTGGAGCTTGATCGTCTCACGCCCGGTGATGGTTGACGTCGCGGGGTCGAGGCGAACGTTGATCGTGTATTCCATCCAGAGCTGCCAGTAGTTTCGGCCCGGCCGACCGGTGGAATCGCGCGTACCGGCGGCCAGCGCGCGGCGAATCGCATTCGTGAGCGGAATGTCGCGCCGGATGGCGCGGGTCGGCGCCTGGGCGTTGGCGGAGAACGGCAGGACTGCAGTCGTGGCGAACAGTGCCGCGAGCGACGAGCGACGGATCACGGTCTGAGACTCCGAGTGAAGAGCTTGAGGAACGGTCCCGGATTCTACATCATCGGCGCATGAAAGCCACGTTCTTCAAGACCAGCGCCGCGTTCCGCTCGTGGTTGGAAAAGAACCACGACAAAGTGGACGAGCTGCTGGTGGGCTTCTATAAGGTCGGCTCGGGGAAAGCCAGCATGACGTACCAACAGGCGCTCGACGAGGCGCTTGCGTTCGGATGGATCGACGGGGTGCGTCGCGGTATCGATGAGGTCAGCTACTCCGTTCGTTTCACTCCCCGGCGTTCGCGCAGCATCTGGAGCCTAGTCAACATCAAACGCGTGAAGCTACTGGAGGCCGCGGGCAGGATGGCGCCGCCGGGGCTCGCGGCCTTTGCAAAACGCGAAGAAGAGCGTTCGGCGATCTATTCGTACGAGCGGGAGAATGCCGGGTTCAGTCGGGAATCGCTCGCGACGTTCAAGGCGAATCCGGCGGCGTGGAAGTTTTTCGAGGCGCAGGCGCCGTACTACAAACGGCTGATGACACACCGAGTGGAGAGCGCCAAGCGGCCCGAGACGCGCGCCAGGCGTCTCGAGGAGCTGATTGCGACTTCGGCGAGGGGTGAGCGGATTCCGCTATTGTCGCCGGCGAAAAAGCCGGGACAGTAGATCCTTCGGTCGCTGCGCTCCCTCAGGATGACAACTAGGGAATCGGGCGCGGAGCGGGAGTCTTGATCTCGTAGTCGGCGGGCGGTTCCGCGCCCATCAGATACTTCACGAAATAATCCCAGCGGCGGCGCATCATGTAGTTGGACATGTTGCCGTAGCCGTGCGGCTGGTTCGGCAGCATGAGAAGGTCGAAGTTCTTGTTGGCTTTGATGAGCGCGTCGACGACGAGCATGGTGTTGTACGGCGGCACGTTGTTGTCCATGGTGCCGTGCGCGAGCAGCAGGTGGCCCTTGAGGTTCTTGGCCATGTTCTGATTGGCTTCGGGGTCGTAGCTGTCGGTGCCGTCGGCGTTCTTCGTCAACAACCCCTGATAGCGCTCGCCCCAATCGTCTTCATATTCGCGCTGGTCGTGGTTGCCCGATTCCGAGATGCCGACTTTAAAGAAGTCGGGAAATCGGAACATGGCATCAGCAGTGATGAAGCCACCGCCCGAATGGCCCCACATTGCGGCGCGATCGATGTCGATCCACGGGAATTGCTTCGCGAGATCCTTCATGCCGGCAACTTGGTCGGGGACCGTATTGTCGCGACCCATCGCGCCGTAGTACGAGTCGTGAAAGGATTTCGACCGGCCGGGCGTTCCGCGCCCGTCGATCGACACGACGATGAAACCCAATTCAGCGAGTGCTTCCTTGTCACCGTGCGCGGCGGCGAACTGACGCGAACCAACGCTGCCGGATTGCGGGCCCGGATAGGCGTTGTTGATGATCCCGTACTTCTTCTGTGGATCGAAGTTGGTCGGGCGGAACATCATGCCGTAGAGGTCCGTCTTGCCGTCGGCCGCCTTCACCTTGATTGGAATCGGCGGCTTCCAGCCGGTGGCGACCAGCTGCGAGATGTCGGCCTTCTCGAGTGGTAGGACGAGCTTGCCGTCCGCGTCGCGGAGCGTGATGACCTGGGGTGCATCCGGCCTGGAGTACGTGTCGACGAGGTACTTGCCGTCAGGGGACAGCTGCATCTGGTGATCGCCGTCGTCGGGCGTGAGCGAAACCTGGGTGCCGCCGTCGAGCCCGATGCGATAGAAGTGAGCGAAATACGGATCCTGTCCTTTCTCACGACCGTTCGCGGCGTACCAGAGCATGCGAGTCTTCTCATCGATGCGCGAGATCTGCGTGACGGGGCCTTCGCCGGTCGTCACCTTTCGTTTGAGCGCGCCGGTGTTGAGATCGTACAGATAGAGCTGGCCCCAATCGTCGCGCTGCGAATACCAGAGCACTTCGTTCGTCGGCCAGAGCACGCGCCACCCCGTCCTCGACTCGAAGTGCGTCGGCGCCTTTTCCTCGAATACAGTGTGGACCGCGCCGGACTTCGCGTCGGCGACGCGGAGAATCGCCTGCTTGTGGTCGCGCGACGTGGACACCAGGGCGAGCTTCGATCCGTCCGGACTCCAGTTGTAATCGCCCATCGAGATGTTGTCGCCGATCGTGGCGCGGTGGAACTCGGGCGGGAGCTGGAGGCGCGTCACCGTGCCGGCGTCGACGTCGATGATGACGCGCTGGAGCATCGCGACCACGCTGTCGCCGGGGAGCGGGTACTTCCACGCCTTGAGCGCCGGATGCCCGACCTTGGTCTCGACGAGATACATGTCGCCCACTTTGCGCTCGTCCTGCTGCGAGGTTGCGATCTTCTTGGAATCGGGAGACCAGAGCAGAATCGGCCGATCACTGCCGGCCCAGCCGGCGTTGTCCGTCGCGTAGCCGAAGTCCTTGGCGCCGTCGGTCGTGAGCTGCTTCTCCTGACCGGTTGCCACGTCGCGAACCCAGAGATTCCAATCGCGAATAAACGCGGCGCGCTTGCCGTCCGGCGACATCGCGACCGGTGCCGCCGCGCCGCCGCGTCCGCCACCGCCTCCGCGCCCGCCGCGACCACCACCGCGTCCACCGGCGGCGGACGAATCATTCAACGGGACACCGGGACAGTTGCTGCCCGTCGCGTCGCACACGGTCCGCGTCTTCTTCCCCGGATCCACCATCACGAGCTCCGAGCCGGAATTGGTTCGAACCCGGTACCAGAGCCGGCCGTCGGCAAGCCAGTTCGCGTTCACCGCGTTTCTCGAGACGAGGTTCGTCACGCTCGGGCCGAGGAGGCGAACGGCCCGGTCGTAGTCGGCGGTGGTCAAACGCTGAGTGGACTGCGCGGCAGCGGGCGGGAGCGCGAGCGCCGACAGAGTGGCAAGGCTCAAGACGAGACGCTTCATATCGTTCTCACGGGTGAGGAATCGCGAAGGGGTATGTGGAGGGCGGCAGGGGCCAAGGCTCAAGCAAAATGGCTCCTGTCGCGCGCCCCCGGCAACCGAGCGGGCTCGAGAAAGGAAACTGAAAGCGAGTTGCAAAGAGGAAACGACTCGGCTGTTCGGGCATATAACTCTGTGTTGCTGGCAGCGGTCGGTCCCCCCAATACTTCAAGATTCGACCGTTCTTCGCCCGCCCCTACCAACGAGCAGTCATCATCATGAAGAAACGCGCTTACCCCCTCGCGCTGTTGTTGGCGAGCGCGCCCGTCGTCGCTCAAGCCCCCAAGCAGCAGCCGGCGGCGGCGACGCCCGCGCCGACCACGCCGCTTCCGATCGACCCGAAGGTCAGGGTCGGCACGCTGCCAAGCGGCATTCGATACTACATCCGCCAAAACAAGAAGCCGGAGAAGCGCGCCGAGCTCCGGCTCGTCGTGAACGCGGGATCGGTGCTCGAGACGGACGATCAGCTCGGACTTGCGCACTTCGTCGAGCACACGGCGTTCAACGGGACGACGCACTTCGCGAAGAACGATCTCGTGAAGTACCTCCAGTCCATAGGTGTACGGTTTGGTGCGGATCTCAATGCGTACACCGGCTTCGACGAGACGGTGTACATCCTTCCGGTACCGACGGACACGGCGCGGCTGGTCGAGCAGGCGTTCACGATCCTCGAGGATTGGGCGCACGGACAGGTGTTCGACTCGACCGAGGTCACGAATGAGCGCGGCGTCGTCCGAGAGGAGTGGCGTCTGGGCAAAGGCGCCGGCGACCGCATGCTGCACCAGTGGCTGCCGATCGCGCTGCGTGGATCGAAATACGCGGAGCGTCTGCCGATCGGAAATGAGCAGAGCATCATGACGGCGACGCCCGCCCGCCTGCGCTCATTCTACCGGAACTGGTACCGACCAGATCTTCAGGCGGTGATTGCCGTCGGCGATTTCGACCCGGCGGTGATCGAGGCGCAGATCAAGAAGCACTTCTCCGGGCTCAAGATGCCGGCGAATCCGCCCAAGCGTGTGGCGCCGACGGTCCCGCCGAACAAGGAGCCGTTGATCGCCGTGGCATCCGACAAAGAGGCGACGGGTTCCGACATCGAGCTGATGTTCAAGCTGCCCGCGGAAAAGACGAAGACCGTCGGCGACTACCGCCGAAACCTGATGGAACGGCTGTACATGTCGATGCTGAATCAGCGGCTCGAAGAGATCTCGCAGAAGCCCGACGCTCCGTTTCTCGGGGCGGGCGCTTCGAAAGGAAATTTCATCGGCCGCACGACGGAGGCGTTCACGCTCGGCGCGAACGTCAAGGATGGCGGCATCGATCGAGGCCTGGAGGCGTTGCTCGCGGAATCAAAGCGCGTCGATCAATTCGGGTTCCTGCAATCGGAGCTCGACCGGGCGAAGCAGAACCTGCTTCGCGGCTACGAGCGCGCGTACGCCGAGCGTGACAAGACGCAATCCGCGGCGTTCGTGCAGGAGTACGTCGGCAATTATCTGAACAGTGAGCCGATTCCCGGAATTGAATACGAGTACAAACTCGCACAGCAGCTGGTCCCGGAGATCACGCTGTCCGAGTTGAACAAACTGGCGAGCCGCTGGATCACGGACGACAATCGCGTGATCATCGCGCAGTCGCCGCAGAAGGACAGCCTGAAGATCCCGACAGCCGCCGAGCTGCTCGCGGTGTTCGACAAGGCGGCGAAGACGCCGGTCGAAGCGTACACCGAGACCCTATCCGGCGCGGCGCTCCTCGACGCCGAACCCGCTCCAGGCAAGATCGTGAGCGGCAAGACGCTTCCGGCGATCGGCACCACGGAATGGACGCTGTCGAACGGCATTCGCGTTTACGTGAAGCCGACGGACTTCAAGGACGACGAGATCGTGTTCAACGCGTCGAGCCCCGGGGGAACGTCGCTCGCGCCGGACCCGGACTTCATGTCGGCGGCTTTTGCGTCGCAGATCGTGGCACTGAGCGGGATCGGGAAGTTCACCGCAATTGATCTAAGCAAGAAGCTCGCAGGTAAGGCGGTGCGCGTGAACGCGGCGGTCGGCGAAACGAGTGAAGGGTTGGCGGGACAGGCGTCGCCAAAGGATCTCGAAACGTTGTTCCAACTGATCTATCTCCAGTTCACCGCGCCGCGGCTCGACACGTCGGCGTATCAAGCGTTCAAGAACCAGGCGGCACCGTATCTGGCGAACCGCGGCGTCGACCCGGACGAGGTCTTCAGCGACACCGTCCAGGTGACGATGGCGCAGCACAACTATCGCGCGCGACCGCTGACGACGAGCACGTTCGCCGAGATCAATCCGGAGAAAGCGCTCGACTTTTATCGAACCCGGTTCGCCGATGCGAGCGATTTCGTGTTCGCGTTCGTCGGCAACGTCGACACGCTGGCGTTGAAGCCGCTGGTGGAGAAGTATCTCGCGTCGCTGCCGGCGCTCAATCGGAAGGAGACGTTCCGCGACAACGGAGTGCGTCCGCCGACCGGCGTGGTCGAGCGCGTGGTGCGCAAGGGCGTCGAGCCGAAGGCGAACACGATCATCGAATTCACGGGCAGCTGTCAGTACGCCCCGGAGATCCGGTTCGCGATACGGGCGATGATGGAGCTGGTGCAGATCCGGCTGAACGAAACGCTGCGCGAGCAGCTTGGTGGCGCGTACAGCCCGAGCGCGGGCGGCTCGTGCACGCGGACGCCGCGGCAGGAATACTCGATGAACGTGCAGTTCAACTCGTCGCCGGACAACGTCGAGAAGCTGACGAAGAGCGTGTTCGCGACGATCGATTCGCTGAAGACGAATGGCCCGACGCAAGCCGACGTGAACAAGGTCAAGGAGCAGCTGACCCGGGCGCGCGAGGTCGAAGTCAAGCAGAACGGCTATTGGGCGGCGAACATCGTCGGTCGCGATCAGGCGGGTGAGGACGTCTCCGGGCTGCTCGCAGCGTACGACAAGATGGTGGCCGGGCTGACGGCGGCGCAGATTCAGGACGCGGTGAAGAAGTATTTCAACACCGCCAACTACGCACGATTCGTCCTTCTTCCTCAGTCGGGAAAGACCACCCCATGATCTCCGCCACCACCCGCTCGGTTGTTCTGTTGCTCGCCGTAGGCGCGAGTGCGACGGCGCAAATTCCCGAGAGTGAATTTGCCGCGCGCCGCGATTCGTTGGCGCGACGCATCGACAGCGGGGTCGTGATCGCCTTCGGTGGTCGCACGCCGGTCACGGACTTCGGGACGTTCCATCAACTACCGGCGTTTCACTATCTCACGAACTTCGACGAGCCCGACGCCGCGATGGTCATGGTGGTCCGCGGCGGCAAGGGCTCGACGACGCTGTTCATCACACCGGCCGAGCCGCGTGCGGCTTTCTATTATGGATGGCGCCCCGACTCGGCCGCCATCCGGCGCATTCACAATCTCAACGCGCGCTCGTTCTCTTCGCTGGCGGCGGTGACGGACTCGCTCGCCGCGGCCGGATTGCCGATCCACACGGTCGACGATTTCGAGGACGCGGATTTTTCACGCGCCGACTCGCTGACGCGCGGGCGGGTGTTCGTGCGCGCCCTCGCGGCGCGGCATCCGGGCGTCGTGGTGAAGGATGCTCACTCGCTGGTCGATCAGCTTCGCGCGAAGAAGAGTGCCGGCGAGATCGCGCTGCTCCGGCGCGCGGCGGAGATCAGCTCGGAAGGGCACAAGGCGGCGATGCTCGCGCCGTTGCCTCAGCACGAATACGAGCTGCAGGCGACGCTCGAGTACAACTTCACGCGACTCGGAGGCTCGCGTCCGGCGTACGGATCGATCGTCGGATCCGGCGTCAACGGGACGCAGCTGCATTACATGAAGGACCGCGGGACGACGAAGCCGGGGGACGTGGTGGTCATGGACGCCGCCGCCGAATACGAGGGCTACGCCGCCGACATCACGCGGACGATTCCCGTCAGCGGCACCTTTACGAAAGAGCAGCGCGCGATCTACCAGCTCGTGCGCGACGCGCAGGCAGCCGCCGAGCGAAACTCAAAGCCGGGGATGCTCGGGTCGGCCGCGCAGGATTCGTCGGTCGTCGTGCGGACGAAGGGATTGGCTTTGCTCGGTTTGATAGAAAGTGAGTCCGCGACGTTCGATCCGCCCTGGCAGGCGAACTGCGAGCGCACGCCGATGGCGTGCCGGCAGGCGAACTTCTGGATGATCCACGGCATCAGCCACGGCCTCGGACTCGCGGTGCACGACCCGGCGCAATTCTCGTTCGGGGACCGCACGTTCAAGATCGGCGACGCGTTCACGATCGAGCCGGGGATCTACATCAGCACGCGGATGTTCGACGCGCTGCCGGATACGCCGAAGAACCGCGCGTTCATCGCCAAGGTGAAGCCGGTGGTCGCCCAGTACGAGAACACGGGCGTGCGCATCGAGGACGATTACGTGATCACCGAGCGCGGGCTGGAGCGAATCAGCTCGGCGCCGCGCGAGATCGCGGAGATCGAGGCGCTGATGAAGAAACGCGCGCGGCCTGTCATACCCTGAGCCCCGCGCACATCAGAGCTCGTCAGTAGGCCAGTTGTATCCCAGCCGATGAACTGGTCCTTGTCGGTGGCGAGCACCTTCCACACGCCGCCCAACCCCTCGGCAAACCTAGAACGAATCCCCGCGTACGGATTTCGATCGAACGCGGTCAATGCGTAGAGGGCGAAGTGACTGGCGAGGTCGTGGTCGGCTCGCAAGCCGACTCGCACCGCGTTGGCCGATTCGATCCCGCCGGTCTTGCCATAGACCACGCCGATATCCTGCTTGAACTCCCACGTCTGGATCGGTCGGATGTATCGCTGGTTGGTGCTGACCGTGCTGGTCGACGTGTTGCCGGCGACATCGACAAAGCTGAGGTCCGCCGTCAGCTCCGTCGGCGGTGGCTTTTTGACTTCCTGGGCGCGGGTGGACGGCGCAAGCGAAGCCAGGATGATGCACGAAACGGCGGCAGCGCCAAGTCGCATTCGGATTCCTCGGGTCATTGGGGGGCTCACTGGCTGCCCCGGCCGTCCACCGACTCGCTGCCGAGCAGGCCACCGTCGCCTAGAACAACAAACCAAAGGTGACCGGCACGGTCTGAATCGAGCTGCGCGAGATCACGCTCGTACGGTATGTCGGTTGCATCGGGTCGAGCGGTCGGACGGGGTGCCTGGCCAGCCAACGAGTTTGCGCAGAGGACGAGGACAAAGGCAAAACGAGCGGTCACGCGTCCTCCTCCTTCAAATGGTGAGGTTATGGATCTTCTGATCGTGCGTCACGGCGTCGCCGAGAACAAGAAGGAGTTCGCCAAAACGGGAAAGAGCGACGATGTGCGTCCGCTCACCGACAAGGGGCGAAAAGAAATGAAGCGCGCCGCCCGCGGGCTCCGTACCATCGTACCTGAGGTCGGCTTGCTTGCCACCAGCCCACTCGTGCGCGCGCAACAGACGGCCGAATACATCGCCGACGCATTTGATGTCAGCATCGGCGAGGTCGTCGACGTCCTCAAGCCCGACGCGCCCCTCGAAGCATTCATCGAGTGGCTGAGGCCGCGCGCGGATAAATCGCCGGTCTGCGTGGTCGGACACGAACCCCATCTCAGCAGCCTCGCGACGTGGCTGATGTCCGGCGTCAAGGATTCGCGGCTTGCGCTGGCAAAAGGGGGAGCGTGTTTGCTGTCATTCGATGGCGAACCACAGCGTGGTGGCGCCGAGCTCCGCTGGTTGCTCACGGCCAAGCAACTCGACGCCGTTGGCAGTAGTCACGGATGAACGACCGAACTCGCCGGTGGACGAAAGTTCACGTCGAGAGCGCGTAGTCGCTCCAAGTGAGGCGCGAGTCGAGCCGAGAAATCCGCGAAGTTTTTCCGATCGGCCGGCGTCCAGAGTGCCTCGGCGAGAGCCGCCGCGCGCGGAAACGCCATGTATTCGACGCTCTTCGGTCCTTCGATGTACTCTGTCCAAACCTGCGCCTGTGCCCCGAGAATGTGCGACGCGAACCCGGGCTCGAGACCGGCGGGAATGGGGTCGTACGAATAGACGGTGTCGATCGGTAAATAACCGCCGATGGCGAGTGGTTCCGAGTCGGGCTTTGCCTGATAGTGATCGAAGTACGTGTGACTGCCGGGGGTCATGATGACGTCGTGGTTCGCCCTCGCAGCGGCTATTCCGCCGGCAGTGCCACGCCACGACATGACGACCGCGTTGGGTGCGAGGCCGCCCTCGAGAATCTCGTCCCATCCGACCAGCCGGCGTCCGTGCGCGGTGAGAAACGTGTCCATCTGCTTGATGAACCAGCTCTGCAGCTCGTCCTCGGCGCGGTACGGGTGCCGCGTGTCGGCGGAATCGTCGGGAACGATGCCGAGCTCGCGAATCTTGGCCTGTGCGCGCGGACTGGCCTTCCACTGCGGCTTCGCCGCTTCGTCGCCACCGATATGGATGTACGGTCCGGGGAAGAGCGCGATTACCTCGGTGAGCACGTCCTGCATGAAGCGAACGGTCGTATCGGACGGGTTGAGGATGTAGTTGCTGACGCCCCACATCGTCCACGGCTTGATCGTGTCTCCGAGGTTGCCGAGCGCGGGATACGCGGCGATGGTCGCCTGCGAATGACCGGGCATTTCGATCTCGGGGACAATCGTCACGAAACGATCGGCGGCGTAGGCGACGATCTCGCGGACGTCTTCCTGCGTATAGAAGCCCCCGTGACGCTTTTTGTCGAAAGGCGCGCTCACGGTGTCGCGGGGCTGGTGACCGACGATGGTGCTGTCGCGCCACGCACCGATTGTCGTGAGCAACGGATACTTCTTGATCTCGAGACGCCAACCCTGGTCATCGGTCAGATGCCAGTGGAAGGTGTTCATTTTGTGAAGCGCCAGGAGATCGATGTACTTCTTCACGAACTCCTTAGGCATGAAGTGGCGCGAGACGTCGAGGTGCATGCCTCGCCATTGGAAGCGCGGGCGATCGACGATCGAGAGCGCCGGCACGACCCATTTCACCGAGTCGTACGACGCGGCGCGAAAGATTTGCGGCGGCAGGAGCTGCTTGAGCGTTTGTGTTGCGTAGAACGCGCCGCGAGACGCGGACGACGTGATGGTGATCGCGTTCGCGGCGACGTCGAGGCGGTAGCCTTCCGGTCCCAGCGAGGTGTCGCGTTTCGTTGCACGACGGAAAACGATTCTATTCCTGGTGCTCGTTGAGCCGACGATGACGCGCGGCTCGAAGCCCGTGGCGGGTGCGATGGAGCGTGCGAAGCGCACGGCAATCGCTGAATCGGCGCGATCCGTCGCAATGACGGTTCGGCGCGTCAGCGCGAACGATCCGTTACGAACGACGACCGATTCGGGGCGAGGAATGACGGAGAAACCGTCCGATCGCTGGGCCCGGATTGGACGCGCCGCCAGGATCAGCGTGACCAGAAGCAGGTAGCGCCTTGGAGACATCAAGAACCCAGGTTGTGTGCGGATGTTGGCGGATGTTGCGGATCAAGCGGATGCTTATTCGGCGTGGGTCGATTCCCTTTCGCCTCAGTAGGACGATCCTATTCACGCGCATGATCCGCAAGAACCCTTTGTCTCTTGATGCCTGCCCGCGATTGCCGCCGTCGTAGCATCGGCCCATGTTACGTGCGATGACACAGGACAGACGCGAGTTTCTCTCGACCCTGGGGTTGGCGGCGATTGCCGGGTCGTCACCCAGGACCCTTGCAAATCTGCTGGCGGGCCGACGCGCGAAGCTTCAGCGAATCGGCATGGAGCTGTACACCGTGCGAAGCCTGACGGCGAAGGACCTTGCCGGCACGCTCGCTCAGCTCGCCAAGATCGGATACAAGGAGGTCGAGTTCGCGGGCTATCAGAACCATTCCGCGTCCGAAGTCCGGGCGATGCTCGACCAAAACGGCCTCACGGCGCCGTCGGCGCACATCGACCTCGCAAAGATCGAGGGTGACGCCAATGCGACGTTTGGCGATGCCAAAGTCGTCGGTCACAAGTGGATCACGGTTGCGTCGCTTCCTCGCGGACGGCGAGAGTCGGTTGACGACTGGAAGCAGCTCGCCGGCCGATTCAACGCGGCCGGAAAAAAAGTCAAGGACGCGGGATTTAGTTTCGCATTTCACAATCACAACGACGTCTTTCGCAAGGCGGGCGACGAGCTGCCGATCGACATCCTCATGCGTGAGACCGATCCGGCGCTGGTGAGCTACCAGATGGATGTCTATTGGGTCGTGAATGGCGGCGGGAATCCGGTGGAGCTACTGGGCAAGTATTCCGGCCGGTTCAAGATGCTTCACCTCAAGGACTCGATGGGCGCGCCGGATCACAAGATGGCCGACGTCGGGGCGGGCACGATCGACTTCAAGGCCGTTCTCTCACACGCGAAGGGGATCGAGAATTATTTCGTCGAGCGGGATGATCCGACGGATCCGATGGCAAGCGCGGTAGCGAGCTTCAATTATCTCTCACACTTAGAGTACTGAGCGCCCGACGGGCTTCGAGAGCGGGATGGTAGATCCCCATCGCTCCGCTCGGGAGGATGACGACAACTATGCAGCGATCTGAATACGACGTGTGCATCATCGGCTCGGGCGCGGGAGGCGGGATGGCGGCCTATGCGTTGACAAAAGCCGGCGCGCGCGTAGTGATGCTCGAGGCGGGTCCGCGATGGTTCGCGTCGAAAGACACGAAGATGATGGTGCCGAATTACGCGACGCCTCATCGCGGTGCGGCGATTCACGGACGGCCATTCGGCGAGTTCGACGCCTGCGACGGCGGATGGGAGATCGACGGCGAACCGTACACGCGCGCGCCGGGTACGCAGTTCAGCTGGTGGCGCGCCCGCATGCTCGGCGGCCGCACGAACCACTGGGGCCGCATCTCGCTTCGCTTCGGTCCCGACGACTTCATGCGCAAGAGCCTCGACGGTTTGGGCGACGATTGGCCGATCACGTACGAGGACGTGAAGCCGTACTACGACAACGTCGATCGATTTATCGGATTGTACGGCTCCAATGAAGGCCTAAGAAACGCGCCGGACGGCATCTTCATGCCGCCGCCCAAGCCGCGCTGTCACGAGCTCCTCGTGAAGAAAGCGTCGGACAAGCTGAACATCACGTGCATTCCCGCGCGACTGTCGATCATCACGAAGCCGCTCCCGGGTCGGCAGGCGTGTCACTATTGCGGCCAGTGCAATCGCGGCTGCCAGGTGAAGGCGAACTTCTCGAGCGGCGATGTGTTGATCGCGCCGGCGCTGGCGACGGGCAAGCTCACGCTCATCACCAACGCGATGGCGCGCGAAGTCACCGTCGGATCCAGCGGCCTCGCGACCGGCGTTTCGTACATCGACAAGAACACCGGCGCGGACGAGCATGTACGCGCGAAGGTCGTGGTGCTGGCGGCGAGCGCGATGGAAACCGCGCGGCTCCTGCTCAACTCGCGGTCGTCGCAGTTTCCGAATGGACTGGCGAATTCGAGTGGCATCGTCGGCAAGTATCTCACTGACACGACCGGCGCCGGCGTCTCCGGCCATATTCCGGCCCTCGAGGACCCCATTTCGCACAATCACGACGGTGTAGGCGGCATGCACGTCTACATGCCGTGGTGGCTGGACAACAAGAAACTCGACTTTCCCCGGGGATATCACATCGAGGTCTACGGGGGCGCCGGCATGCCGGGCTCTGGATTCGGCGGCGGGATTCAACGGCGCAACGGGGCGGGCGGCGGCTACGGCAAGCAGCTCAAAGCCGATTATCGGAAGTTATACGGCGCGTCGATCGGGTTTGATGGCCGCGGTGAGATGATTCCGAACGAAAACTCGTATTGCGAGCTCGATCCGAATGTGGTGGACAAATTCGGCATTCCCGTGCTTCGCTTCCACTGGAAGTTCACCGACTACGAGTACAATCAGGCGAAGCACATGCAGGAGACCTTCCGTTCGCTGATCGTCGCGATGGGGGGAACGCCGTCGTCGCCAATGCCGACGAAGGAACAGAACTACGGCCTCGCGGCGGGCGGCACGATCATCCACGAGCTGGGCGGCGCGCGCATGGGGAGCGATCCCAAGACGTCGGTCGTGAACGCGAACTGCCAGGCGCACGATGTGAAAAACCTCTTCGTCGCGGACGGCAGCCCGTTCGTCTCACAGGCGGACAAGAATCCGACTTGGACGATCCTGGCGCTCAGTTGGCGGACGAGCGACTTCATCGCGAAGCAGAGACAGGCGGGGGTGTTATGAGAACAGCGGGCGAGGGGGGATCGGCGATGGGCGGTGAACTGCCGGCGACGGGCGACGGGCGACGGGCGGCGGACGAGGAGCGCAACGGCGACGAAGCCGTGAGTTCGGCCACGTTGAATCGTCGAGAGGCGTTGAAGGTGCTGGGTGTCGTGCCGGTCGCGGCAGCGATGGGGCCGGCGGTCGTGCACGCGGAATCCACGTCGGCGGCAGTGAAGGCGGCGATTGCGCAGCAGGTGGCGCCGAAGTTTTTCAACGTCCACGAGTGGAAGACGGTCCGCGTGCTCGTCGACGACATCATTCCGCGCGACGAGCATTCGGGCAGTGCCACCGACGCGAAGGTTCCTGAATACATCGACTTCCTGCTCGCGGAGAAGGACGCCAATCCCGCGACGCAGGTTGCGTGGCAGGGTGGTATTGCGTGGCTGGATACCGAATGCAGGAAGCGATTTCAGAAAGGCTATGCTACCGCGACGGACGCGCAGCGGCGGCAGGTGCTCGACGACATCGCGTATCCGGCGAAGGCGAAGCCGGAGATGAGCTACGGCGTGTCGTTCTTCAACCGCGCGCGCGATATGACCGCGTCGGGATTTTTCTCGAGCTCGATCGGCTGGCAGGACCTGCAGTACAAGGGAAACGTGTTCAATCCCGGCTACGACGGTTGTCCACCCGCCGCGCTCGAGAAGCTCGGCGTCAGCTATGACGTCATGCAAACCAGAGTGAGCCCACAAGAGCGATGAGCTCGAAGAACGGAAGACAATCGTCGCGACTCGGTGTCGCGTTCGTCGGCAGCGGTTTCAACGCGCGGTTTCATCTTCAGGCATTTCGTGCGGTGCGCGACGCCGACGTGCTCGGCGTCTGGAGCCCGAACAAGAAGAACGCGGCGTCCGCGGCACAACTCGCGCGCGACATCGACGTCGGCGCGGCGAAACCGTACGCGTCGATCACCGACATGGTGGCCGATCCGGCGATCGACGCGGTCTGGCTCACCGGGCCGAATCACGCACGCATCGAGAACGTCGAGGAGATCGTTCACGCCATCGAGAGCGGGAAGGGCACGCTCGCCGGGATCGCGTGCGAGAAGCCACTCGCGCGCAATGTTGCGGAAGCGAAGAAGGTGAGAGATCTCGTGGCGCGTGTGGGCATCGCGCAGGGTTACCTCGAGAATCAGGTTTTCGCGCCGCAGGTCGCGACAGGTCGCGAGCTGCTTTGGGCGCGTGGCGCGGCGACGACGGGTCGGCCGTATCTCGCTCGAGCCGCCGAGGAGCACAGCGGACCGCACATGCCGTGGTTCTGGCGCGGCGACCTGCAAGGCGGCGGCGTGCTGAACGACATGATGTGTCACTCGGCGCTCGTCGTGCGGCACCTGCTCACGAAACCGGGCGCGCCGCTGTCGAGCGTCCGTCCCGCCCGCGTGACGGCGCACATCGCGAGTCTCAAGTGGACGCGCCCCGACTACGTCAAGCGTCTGTCGAAGACGTACGGCAAGGAAGTGGACTACGGACGCTCGCCCGCCGAGGACTTCGCGAGCACGACTATCGAGTTCGAGACGGACGACGGCCACATTGTGATTGGCGAAGCGTCCACGTCATGGAGCTTCGTGGGCGCCGGATTGCGTCTGTCCGCCGAACTGTTGGGCCCCGAGTACTCGATGTCGTGGAACACGCTGGACAGCGGATTGAAGCTCTTCTTCTCGCGTGAGGTGCGTGGCAAGGCCGGCGAGGACCTCGTCGAGAAGCAGAACGCGGAGATTGGGCTCATGCCGGTGGTGGCGAACGAAGCCGCGGCTTACGGGTACGAAGCGGAGGATCGCCACTTCGTGCGCGTCTTCCTCGGCAAGGAGCAGCCCAAGCTAACGTTCGACGACGGGCTCGAAGTTGTGAAGATTCTAATGACGGCGTATCAAAGCGCCGAGCAGGGAAAGACCTTGGATTTCCCACCGCGTGGTTTGGAGAAGTTCGTACCGGCCGTGGCTCGCGGCGATTGGAAGCCGGCGGCGGTGCGATAGCCCTCTTCGCAGGAGGTCGGCGTGAAAATGCTGACCGTCCGATGGAAAACGCTGTGCGGGGGCGCGATGGTGCTCGCGCTCGCGGCGTGTGGCAAGAGTGATTCGACGGGCCCGGCATCGTCGACGCTTCCCGCGCGCACGTTTCGGATGGGCTTCTCGGCGATTCCGCCGAAGGCGACCCAGGAGTCCGCACTGGCGACGATCGACGCATGGACGCGGCGCGCCGACGCCGCGATCATGCACAACAGCGTTCCCTATCACGCGCTGCTCACGGGCACGTCGGCGACGACGTTCGTGACGACGGTCGATAAACCCCTCGCCGACTACTACCGGGCGAAAGGGTTGTTTCTCGTCATCACCATCGACGTCACCGATGGATTGAATCGCGCGGCCGAGGCGCCGGAACTCGTCGCGATGGGACGCAGCATCAAGGAGGCCGCGGTACAGCAGGTGTATCGCGACTACGTGGTGGCGCTCGCGACGATCATCCATCCTGACTACATCGGACTCGCCGCGGAGACGAACCTCATTCGCGAGCAAGCGCCGGCGGCCGTGTACAGCGCGCTCGTCAAGATGGCGAACGACGGAGCCGCGGCGGTTAGGCAGGCGAGCGCCAACTCGCCGCCGTTGTACGTGAGTGTGCAGGCCGATCTCGCCTGGGGGCCGCCGCCCGCGGCATATCGCGGGATCGAAACCGATTTCCACGATTTCCCGTTCATGCAGGCAATCGCCATCTCGTCATATCCGTACTTCATCTATCCCGATCCGGACCAAGTGCCGCTCGACTACTACGCGCGCTTGGCGAACGGCAGAAAAATGCCCGTGCTGGTCGTCGAAGGCGGATGGACGTCTGGTTCGGCGGGATCGATCCAGTCGTCGCTGACGAAGCAAGCCAAGTATCTGCGGCGTCAGGAGCGCATCCTCGACTCGGCCGCCGCGATCGCGGTCTTCCAACTGAGCTATACGGACCTCGACGTGTCGCAGTATCCGGCGCAGCAGCAGGCGAGCCTCGGCGTGTTCGCGCAGCTCGGGCTGGTCGACACCGAGCTGCGACCCAAGACCGCGCTCGCTACTTACGACAGCATTTACGCGCGGCCGCGTCGTCCGTAGACCGACTCAGGGCGTGTGAAAAAGCCCGATGTCGAACGAGCCGTTCGTGATCGTGAGCGGTCCGATGGTGACAGCCGCGGTGCCTGGTTGCGGAGAGAGCGTGGCCGAGAACGTTCCCTTCGCTCGAGTCTTGGTGAGACTCGTGATGGTGATCGTGCCGACGTCCGCTGATACGCCCCAGCAGCATCGCGCTCCGGCGGGCTTCACGGCTTTCGGATCCCACGCTTGAAGGATGTTGCCGCTGGCGTTGCTCAACTGAAACGTTCCGACGCCCGACGGCATCGGAAAAGTAAAGATCAGCGTCTGGCGATCGTTGATACCGTTGATCGAAAAAAAAGTCGACGTGGTTTGGCCGCCGACGATGGCGCCGTTCCAGGCCTGTCCGCCCACCGTCGCCGACATCTTGCTGCCGATCGAATCGGCGAGCGCTTTGATCACGACGGTCTTTCCGAAGCCTACGTCGAACGATCCATTGGTGATCGATTGGCTTCCCGTCGCAGTCCCGCCGGCGGCGTTGGCGGTGAAGGTGAAAGTTCCGGCGATCCGCGTCGTCGTTAGCGAGGTGATGGTCAGCGATCCCGAACCGCCGGTCAGGCCCGTGTTCCAGACGTTCGTCCCGCTGACGGTCACGCTGCCGATCCCGCCGGTCACGCTCACGCCGTCGACGCCGAGCAAATACGTCCCCGGACCGGCGATCCCACTCAATGAGAAGGTGATCGCTCGGGCGGACCCGCTCGTCTCCACTCCGCTGATCAGATAGGATCCGCCGTTCGCATCGAGCTGCCCGGCAAAGACGGCGACACCGCTGACCGAAAACGACTGACCGTTGATACTCGCGGTCATCTGATTCGTACCGGTGCTCCCACCGGGATTATTCCCGCCGGGATTCTGGTTTCCGCCAGACGGAGAGGTTGCGTCGCCGCCGCCACAGGCAGCGAAGAGCGCGATGAGCGCGACGCTCATGCCGATGGTCAAACGATCAGGTCGCATAGTCTGCTCCGCAAAAATGCGTTTTCGCCGGCTCGGACTAGCCGGCCGTGCACCTCGCATTGCGCAGAACCGCGGTTCAAACAGTCACGTTGGATCTTGAACAGGCCAGCCATGATTCTGCCCACTGCCCGAGAGCAAAGAGGGCAGACGACGTGGCGTGAGGCGCCGGTCTGGCGGCATCAATCAACACGATCGAAACGCAAGTCCCCGACTTATCGCCGCAGTTTTCGCGGCCCCGACACACCGACGCGTGCCCAAACCACCATCGTCATTAAGCGTTTCACTTCTATTGACTCTCATTCAACTGCTATTACCCACGGAACATGTGGATCCGGGGAGGGGCCGTGTACGAGGCCATCTCTCGCCACTCAAAGCACCTCTGCACCCGAAAACGTCTCACTTGGCCGACGCAACGACGTTATTCCCGCTACGCCGCAAGGGCGGGTCTGGCGGAAAACCGCGCCAAAATGATTTGCTGGCATGACATTGGCTAGAACTGCGGCCCCGCGCGACGCCGCTCAGAGCTTACTATCTACGAGCGTTGTGTAGTCGCGAACTCTCAAACTAGAGTTCTTTCTCAAGCGGATTCACATGTCCACGCATGGCCGGCATGCGGTGCCAGTAGGCTGCCTTCCTGCCCAATGCTAATCATTCGCGTATCGCCCGACGAGCGGCGGCGATTAGAGACAGAACTGGGGCGCCAGGTCGGTCTCTTTGCTGCGTCGAACGCGGAAGCAGTAGCTGCATTAAGGAGGGCTGACGTGATCGGGATCGTTTGGGAGCTTTCCGACCGGATCCCGGGCGGACCGACTTTGCCATCGATGGTTAGATGCGCCGCAAACGACCTGCCGCTCCTCGTACACGCCGAACTGAGACGACCTATTGTCCGCGACCTGGTCGCCTTATCGACATCTGTCTCAGCGCGTCAAGTATCAATTTGCGGATTCGACGATCTTGTGCATGAAGTGCGACAAGTAGTTAACGGGCGACGCGAGCCATCGCCCGACCAGGCCATCCTGAACACCGTCGCATCGCACACTGATGCTGTGCTCGATATAGTTGCGATGGCCGCCATCGTTGGACGGCGCCGGACACACGTTCGAGAACTGGCCGATGTGCTGAGAATAAGACCGCGGACCATCGAGTGGAGACTCAAATCCCTCGGTATGATGTCACCCGAAAGACTTCTCGGGCGAATGGTGTCACTTCACGTGCTGTGGCGTATGCAGAAGCTCGAATGGCCATTGAAGCGGATTGCTGCTGTCGCCGGTTTCTCGGGCCCGCCTGCCATGAGCAATTACATATTGGGCCACATCGGCCTGCGGCCGACACGCGCAGCTGCCGAACGAAGATTCGAGGATTGGCTCGCACTGCTCGTTTAGTAACTTGTGCGGATCGCCTGCGACCTGCTTCCACATGGACGTCAGGGATCCCCTCAAGATCTGCCTTGCTCGAACGAGCACGGGACGATGGTGTTAATCGAAGTGATGCACATCACTCTGCTAAGTAGACCGTCTCGGCGATTGCGGATGACGTAACCCCGCGTCGGCTCGACGAGGTCTGCGACGAGACGGCGATCTATGCGTGCGAGAGCGACACGCAATACGGCGGAGGTAGCCCCGGCCAGACTCGGCTTGGCGCGCTAGTCGTGATCGACGGATATGACAATGGTGGTTACGGTGAGGCACTCGAACTTCGCTTCGACACAAAACTTTGGCAGAACGGCGTCCTCCGAAACGAAGCGCACACCGGATTTGATACGCCGGCGGACTACTCAGGCTTTCCGAACCTGCCGCTCATATCATCAATCTGGTCGTCAGGCTACGAAATAGAAGTTGAGGTCTGGGAAGATGATGGCTTCTGGTGGGACAATCATTACGATGATTTCACGATTCGTGGCGAAAGCGACAACTTTCCCGGCGGCGCCATTTGGCACGCGACTGGCGGCAGTCGCTGTGCCGATGGCTTCGGCAGTGAACCTTGGCCCCCTTGCCCATTCTATAATACGAGTCCCGATCCGACGACGGCTCGGTTTTGGGGCATGATCAACTTCAACGTGAAGTGGTGAGACCGAACCGGGCGACGCCTACGCTGGCGGCGTCGCCCGACCTCAGGCCGCCACTTGGGAACGCGCCCAAGACGCACATGGGACGCGCGATGGAGCCCAACGATGATGATTGCACCGAGGAACCAGCGCACTCTGTTCGGCGCATTTTTCATCGCAACGTTGGTCGCTCCTAGTGCCGCGTTCTGCCAAGAGACGAGTCAGCTCATCGGGCGGGTCGTGTCGACGAACGGAACCGCGATTCGACATGCCGAGGTACTCGTCGTCGGGACGCAATGGACAACGTTCACCACTTCCGAGGGAACCTTCCACTTTGTCCTGCCGGCTGGTGAATGGCGCTTGTCGGCTCGACGAATCGGGTTCACTCAACGTGACGTGTCCGTCGCTTTCCAAGCGAAAGACGCCCCTGACACGGTTCGCATCGTTCTCGAGGTCTCTCCTGCCGATATTCAGGGAATCACAACACGCGCCTCCGTTGTCGATCTTCTGACCACAACGGCGACGCGTGACAATGTTCGCCAACTACCGGCGCTCGGCGAACCGGACCTCCTTCGCGTGGTTCCATTTCTTCCTGAGGTTCAGCAGCCGAATGACATGCGCGGCGCCCTTCATCTGGCGGGTGGCGCCGCAGATGAAACCGGCATGTTCCTCGAAGGATATCCGCTTCAGTGGCCGATGCATCTCAATGGAGTGTTCGGATCCTTCAACGTCGCTGCGCTTGATCGTGCCGATGTGCGGATTCACCACCTTCCAATTGAACGCTCAGGGCCCCTCGGTGGCGCTATCGAAATCTTTCCACGGAAAGCGGACAGCAACACAGTCGACGCTGTCCTAACGCTTCTCTCGGGAGGTGCGACGGCGACGAGGCACCACCTTGCGCAACTGGACATTTTGGCAAGCGGAAGGGTCACCTACGCAGACGCGATCGCTGGGCGAATTGGCCTCGGCCAGAACTCGGATCTTGCCATCCCGCGGTTTGCTGACGCGCTCTTACGTGTCGAGCGACCGGGGAGGATCGATTGGAGCGCGGTCGGTTTTCTCACGCGCGACCAGTCACACCGCGTGATTGGAGGCGGCGAACCGCTCACATGGGGTGAAGCTCTGTTCGGCACCCGTGGCGCGACACAAGTCGGCGCCTGGACCGCGAGCGCTCTCGTTTCGCACGACTTCGCGGACGTGCGTTTCCACTCGGGGCTGCGACCGGGAGATGCGATCAATGTGGAGCAATCTTGGACTGCGGTCACCGCTTCAATTCGTCGGGAATGGCAGACCGCTCAGTTGACGGCTGGTGTGAACAGCGATTTCCGACGAAACCGGGACGCCTGGAACAGTACTGAAGCCCTTGCCGCGTTCGCCGACAATATTCCCGCCGTCTTTCAGTACGATGACGACCAACGCCTTTTGGCTGGATTTGTCGAAACGGCCCGCGAATTGGGAGCAGGCTGGCGGACAACGTTTGGCGCGCGAGGTCAGCTCGCTGGAGCGCAGGTCATTGCACCGCGTTGGTCGCTGTCAGGTCCAATTGCACCGGGCGTCCACGTTGACGCCGCGATCGAACGCCGTGCCCAATTCGATGTTCAGCTTTCGAGTATCGCAAACGGAGGCGTCGCGCAGCCCACATATTTTCTCGAGTATCCGCGACGCAGCGACAATGTGGCGGCAGAGTTTACATGGCGATCCGGTGCGGGAGCGGGCCGAACGACGCTGCACCTCACGCCATTCCGACGTTGGTACCGCGACCGGCCTCTGCTTGTAATAGATACGGTCCATCGAGAGCGATTCCCGGTATTGAGGCGTATCAACGCCAATTCATATGGAGGAGCGCTCGCCTTGGACTATCGGACGGATGCGGGTGCGGTTGTACAAGGGAGCTACACATATCAGCGCGCCTTTCAGTTCATCGATGGCGTTCGCATGCCGGCGGATTGGGATTCGCCTCACGCACTTACTGGCTTCCTCAGCATACCGGTACCGTGGCACTGGACCTTGAACATTGCCGCGCAAGCGCGCTCCGGCATCCCGACAACGCCAATCGCCGCGCGAATCTTCGTACCATGGGGACTCACGGACAGCCTTTACGAGGCGCGATATCTCGACGGCGCACGTAATTCGGCACGTTTGAGTTCTTTTAACCGGGTAGACTTTGGCTTGTCGCGATCATGGCGCGGGCTAGGCGCAACTTGGGCAGTCGACCTGCAAGCACTCAACGCATTCTTTCGTGAGAACGCGCTCGAATACAACTGGCGACTCTTTTTCGCATCGATGGGAAGCTCCGAATCGGTTACGTCGAAGCGCGGTTTACCCATCGTGCCTTCATTGGGGATTCGAGCGACGTGGTGAAGTGGCGACACGTGCCCAACTTGGGCCTCGCGTTTTCCCTCGCCTGCTCAGACGGAACTGGCCTTGTCCTTCGCAATGAGCAGCCGATGTTTTACCTCGTCTTATCGAGGCCATCGGTTGGCTCCGCACCGAGCCAACCGCTGGCGGCATTGTTGGCCACCACCGGGACGCCCGTCAAGGCCGAATACCGCGACGCGGATTCTTTTATAGTGCGCCGCGTTCGCGACGGACGGTTGCTCGCATGGAGCAGCCGCGGATTGTCCGGTGGAATCGACACCGATCCGCGCGCAATCATCGAGGCCCCCGGGAACTATGTTCTGGCCCGTGAAGACAGCGGTGCCCTTCTTGGCCGGGCCGGGCTCACGGGTGGGGATGTATATAGGCTAGACGCATCCACCAAGGGGGTTTCAATCCATGGCGAAGTTGTGCTTCCTGAAGATCCCCGCCCCACGATCGATGTGTCCCGCGGACAAGTCGTGGTTCGGTGGAATCGCGCGCGAGGCGCTGCGGCTTATTTGGTGACTGCGACGACAGAGCGAGCTGGGACGGTGATGACGGCCGATACAGCGATGCTCTTGCGATTCGATGCGCCGGACCCAAATCAGCCCGCTACGCCGATTCTTCGAATCATCGCGTTGGACGAGAACTACAGACGCTTTATCACTGACACGACCGTGAGGTCGGCCGGGCTGGTTAATGCCCTCGGTCTATTTGGTGCGATTTCAGTCGCGGAGACGACCTACCAGCGGCCGAAGAGCGCCGTCCCCCAGCGCGACCCAAACGATCTTCCGTGGTGGTCGGCACGGCTAACCAAGCTAATTCCCTGCCCGACTACGAACGATCATTGTTGGGCACCAGCGCCGATCTGCCACCAGACCTTTCGGCCCGGCGGCAAATCGTGCAATACTAAGGGCTAACAGCTCTTCGCACGCACCCTCGACGCAGCCACCGAGGCCGCAAATGACGAAAAAGG